>Ga0265297_10000151_pt1 | contig 230773 bp, 220 predicted proteins | sample Munlanlwell13791_FD_192502 | JGI IMG/M metagenome (GOLD analysis project Ga0265297, IMG submission 192502) | Leachate microbial communities from a municipal landfill in Southern Ontario, Canada - Leachate well 137-91 | ecosystem: Engineered > Solid waste > Landfill > Unclassified | place...
CGACTTTGTCGCGATCATGGGCGCGTCCGGATCGGGCAAGTCCACGCTCATGCATCTTATGGGATTGCTTGACAGGCCGGATTCCGGTTCGTACATGCTCGGCGGAAAGGATGTCACGGGATTATCCGACGATGAATTGGCCGTGACGAGGAACCGCATGATAGGTTTCGTCTTCCAGCAGTTCCATCTTTTGCCGAGGATGACCGCGCTTGAGAATATCGAGCTTCCCCTCATATACGCGGGAAACAGGCACATGAAGGACCGCGCGATGGAGAAGGCGAACGATGTCGGCATCGGCAACCGCGTAAAGCACAGGCCGAACGAGATGTCCGGCGGACAGCAGCAGCGCGTCGCGGTCGCGAGGGCGCTCGTCAACGACCCGCTTATAATCATGGCAGATGAGCCCACGGGCAACCTCGACTCGAAGAGCAAGAGCGAGATAATGTCCATACTGCAATGCCTCAACGAAAGCGGTAAGACGCTTATAATTGTCACGCATGAGGAAGAGATCGCCCAATACGCCCGCCGCGTGATAAAAATGCGCGACGGCGAAATAATAGAAGATAAAGCAAAGGCGTTGCCGTCTCATTCGCACCCACCCTGTCACTTAGGAGAAGAGAGTGCTAGGGTGGGTAAAAATAAGACGGCTACGAATAGCGCTGAGTTTGTGGATTACATACGGCAGGCGGTGAGCGCGATGGCGGGGCATAAGATGCGGACGTTCCTGTCGGTATTAGGCATTTTGATAGGCGTAGCAGCAGTTATTGCGATGCTCGCTATAGGGCAGGGAGCGCAGGCTACGATCTCCAAACAGCTGTCTTCGCTGGGATCGAACCTGCTGATCGTATTGCCGGGATCGACGGTGATGCACGGCGTGGCCACGGGGACGGGCGCCGTGACGCGGTTCACTTTTGACGACGTCGACGAGATAAGGAAGATGACGGATTTCGTAAGCCGCATATCGCCGTCTGTGCAGGGCAAGGGGCAGGTAGTATTCGGCAACAAGAACTGGAATACAACGATCGAAGGCCAGGGCATCGATTATCCCGAGATGCGCTCGTCCGTTCCGGACATCGGAAGGTATTTCAACGAAAGCGAGCTGAAATTACGCGAGAAAGTGGCGGTCATAGGAAGGACGGTGGTCAGGGAGATATTCGGCGACGAGAACCCTATCGGCAGGACGATAAAGATCAACCTGCAAAATTTCAAGGTCGTCGGAATCCTGCCGGAAAAAGGCGCCGCCGGTTGGCGCGACCAGGACGATATGATAGTCATCCCGATAACGACGGCTATGTACAGGGTATTAGGCAAGGAATATATAGACACGATATCTGTGGAGGTAAGGGAGGCCGGGCAGATAGAGGAAGCGCAGGAAGCCATAAGGAAGCTCATAATCAAGGAGCACCGGCTAAGCAAGGACAATGAGGACTCTTTCCAGATAAGGGACATGTCCGAGTTCAAGAATATGCTTACATCGACGACGAAAACGATGTCGCTGCTGCTCGGCGCGATAGCGGCGATATCCCTGCTCGTCGGCGGCATCGGCATCATGAACATCATGCTCGTTTCTGTGACCGAGCGCACGCGGGAGATAGGCCTGCGCAAGGCGATAGGCGCGCGCAACCTGGATATCATGATACAGTTCCTTATCGAGGCCGCGCTGATAGCGTTCATCGGCGGCATCGCCGGCGTCGTGCTTGGCGCGGGCATCGCATCGCTTATCGCGTCCGTTGCCGGATGGGCGGTCGCATTGTCCGTTTCATCGATCGCGCTGGCTACGGGTTTTTCGCTTGCCATAGGGATCATTTTCGGCAGCTGGCCCGCGCACCAGGCAGCGCAGCTCAACCCGATAGACGCGCTCAGGTATGAATAATCCGCATATTTTCAGGTCGCTGCAATACAGGAATTTCCGGCTGTTCATAGCGGGGCAGAGCATCTCGACGATAGGCACATGGATGCAGTCGGTCGCGATGAGCTGGCTCGTTTACCGCATGACGGGATCGGCGCTGCTGCTCGGGACCGTCGCGTTCCTGTCGCAGATACCTACGTTCGTGCTGAGCCCGTTCGCGGGCGTCTTCGCCGACAGGTACAACCGGCATAAGATCGTAATAACCACGCAGGTCCTGTCGATGATACAGGCCGGCATCCTCGCAGCACTGACGCTTTCAGGAAGCATCACCGTTTGGCAGATAGTCGCGCTGGGGTTCTTTCTTGGATGCGTAAACTCGGTAGACATACCGGCACGGCAATCCTTCCTCATCGAGATGGTCGAGAAGAAAGAAGTGCTCGGTAACGCGATCGCTCTGAATTCCGCGATGTTCAACGCGTCGCGGCTTATCGGCCCGACGCTGGCGGGCATCATCGTCGCTGTCGCGGGGGAGGGGATATGTTTCCTGGTCAACGCGCTTAGCTTCCTCGCCGTCATCGCGAGCCTGCTCATGATGAAACTTGACCGCGCAAAGCGCAGGTCACCCGAGATGCATGTGTTGCAGGAATTGAAGGAAGGCGTCATCTACGCGTACAACTCCCGCCCGATACGCAGGATACTGCTCCTGCTCAGCGTGATAAGCATGCTCGGCATGTCTTATATCGTGCTGATGCCGGTATTCGCGAAGGATATCCACCACGGCGGCGCGGACACGCTCGGTTTCATGATGGGAGCCGTGGGAGTCGGCGCATTGGCCGCCACTTTATGGCTCGCATCTCTCGGGGAGCCGCCTACGCTCGAAAAGACCGTCCCGGCGGCGGCCACGATCTTCTCCGTGAGCATAATATTGTTCGCGCTCTCGCGCGTCCTCTGGGTCTCGATAGCGCTGCTCATCGTTACCGGCTTCGGATTCCTTGCGACTACAGCGTCCTTTAACACGATCATCCAGAATACCGTCCACGATGACAAGCGCGGACGCGTGATGAGCCTCTACGCCATGGCTTTTATCGGAATGGCGCCTATAGGAAGCCTCCTTGCCGGCGCGATAGCGAACAAACTGGGCGCGACCGATGCCCTTCTTATCGGAGGGTTCGCCTGCCTCTTCGCCACGTTCGTTTTTTACCGCTTGACACACCCCCGCAATTAACGTAAAATACTCAATTGCTTGCCTTTATAGACAACAAAAAAGATAACCTATGAAAAACAATCGATAATATTGATCGCGGCGGTATTTTGCCTGTGCCAATGGGCAACCCAGTGCAATGCCTGGGCATTCCGGCTCGGCAAGATCGAGATAAAGCCGCATGCCTCCGTCTATGAGACATACGACGATAACGTAACGTATGTCAAAGAGAACAAAATAAGCGATTATATCACGAAGCCGTCGGTCGGGGCCGCCATGATCTACGAAGGCAAGACGACCTCCATCATGGTCGACGGCAACTATTACCACGAATTCTACGCCGATAATTCCGGGTTCGATAACAACGGCGGGGACGTTTCCGCCGAATTGAATTCGGAGCTCTCGAAATTCGACAGGATATCCCTCAGGGATTCGTTCTCGAAGACATACGAGCCCCGCAGCTTCGAGGACCAGTTCGGTTTCATCGGCGGGCGTTACAGCTCGACGAGGAATCGCGTGGATTTCGGCTACGCGCGCGATGTCTCGCAGCATTTCGGGTTATCGACGCGCTATTCGAACGAATATAACACCTATTCCAGGGACGACATCGCGAAATCATTCCTGAACAGCGGCGGAGTAGAGGGCTCGTACATAGTCAGCTCCGACCTTACCTTGTTCACCGCATACGATTATTCCCGCCGCGATTTCGACGAGGGCCCGCACGCTGCTACGAACACATGGACGGGCGGCTTCCGCAAGTTTCTTACCAAACAGATGTATATCGACGCGTCCACGGGCGTGGATTTCGTCAAGTCGTACAGCGGCAAGGATTATACGAAGCCGTTCGGCGTCATATCCTTAACGGACGATATAAGCGACCGCACCAACGCCATCCTTTTATTCTCCAAACGCTACAATACGATATCCTACAATGAGGACATATTCGACCAGTGGCAGGTCTCCGCATCGTTGAACCACGAGATCACGCAGAAGCTCAAGGGCACGGTCTCGGCTTTCTACGGAAGCGGCGAGTATGTCAATTCCGGCCAGGAAGACGACTTTGTAGGCTCCAGCGCCGCATTGGAGTATGAGATAAACGATAAGTGGAAGGCCAGGGCGGCGTATTCGTACTCCAAGCAGGACTCAACCTCGATCTTCAGCGAATACCGCAAGAACACGGTTACTTTAGGACTGTTGGCAGAATTTTAGGGGATGCTCAGACAACACTCCGATATATTCAGGAAACTGCTCATTTTAGCGGATGTTTGCCTCGCTGCGGCTGCGTTCATCACGGCATATTATTTAAGCAACGAGATGAAGGAGCTCTACCCGCTCAACGACTACTTGCGGCTGATGCCGTATTTCGTCGGAGTGTGGGTCGGGCTGCTGTACTTCCTCGGGATGTATAACTCGTTCAGGATGAAGCCGTTATCGGACGTGATATCGATAGTATTCGAGACGGCGTTCTTCGGGTTCGTGGTGTTCAGCAGCGTCGTATATGTGGTGAAATTGCACGACGTCAGCAGGGCGTTCGTCTTCATGATAATAGTCATCTCGGCCGTGTTCTTTGTCATACAGAAAATAATAATAGTAATGGCGTTCAAGCACCTCCGCAGCAAGGGGTATAACACCAGGAACGTCCTCATCGTCGGGACCGGAAGGCGCGCGCAGGATTTCGTCGGGAAGATAAAGACCCACAGCGAATGGGGTTTTAAGATAATCAAGATGATAGACGAGGACGAATTCGGCGACATGGCCAAGATACTGCACCGCAACGTCGTAGACCATGTCGTATTCGTGGTGCCCCGGTTGTGGTTCGAGAAGATAGAGGACCTCATCCACCTCTGCGAGACGGAGGGCATACCGGCGAGCGTCGTAGTCGACCTGTATGAACTGAAATTTGCGCGCGCGAAGCAGACCGATTTCCTGGGAACGCCGATGCTGACCTTCGAATCGGCGCCGGACAGGGTATGGGAGCTGCTGATGAAACGCGCGTTCGATGTAGTATCGTCGGCTATCGGGCTGGTCGTGTTGTCGCCGCTGTTTCTCGCGCTGGCCATAATAATTAAGGCCACGTCCGAAGGGCCGGTATTCTTCAGGCAGAAACGCTGCGGGCTCAACGGCCGCAGGTTCACGTTATATAAGTTCAGGACGATGGTGAAGGGCGCCGAAGAAAAACTGGCGGAACTCCAGAAGTTCAACGAGATGAACGGCCCCGTTTTCAAGATGAAGAGCGACCCGCGCGTAACGCCGATCGGCAGGTTCCTGCGCAAGTCGAGCCTGGACGAGCTGCCGCAGCTCTGGAACGTATTTAGCGGAGAGATGAGCATCGTCGGGCCGCGGCCGCCGATACCGGCGGAGGTCGATAATTACGACAACTGGCAGCGCCGACGGCTCAGCATGAGGCCGGGCATCACATGCCTCTGGCAGGTGAAAGGCCGCAACGAGATAACGGATTTCAACGAATGGATGCGCCTCGACCTTGAGTATATCGACAACTGGTCTATCTGGTTGGACCTTAAGATACTGTTCACAACGATACCCGTAGTTTTAATAGCGAAAGGAGCAAAGTGATGAAAGGACTGGCAATAGTTATATCCATAGCGGCAGTATGCGCGTTTGCGCAGCGCGCGGACGCGGATGAGGCCGCAAAATCGATGAACTTCGCGCAGCCGAAGGCGGCGATGCCCAGCGAGAAACCCCAGGCATCGGCGAATAACGCGCAGGATGTCCCGCAGACGGCCGCGATTGCAGACGCACCTGCGCCGAAATCCGCGGATTATACCATCGGAAACGAGGACGTCCTCGATATCGCGGTATTGCAGCCCGAGCAGCTCGCGCTGACGGTAACGGTATCGCCGGACGGCTCTATAACGTTCCCGTATATCGGCAAAGTGGACGTGAAAGGCAAGACGCCTTCCGAAGTGCAGGACGAGATACAGTCGCGCCTCGCCGACGGCTACCTGAAATACCCGGTGGTCTCGGTCGCGGTCAAGGAATCCCGAAGCAAGAAATTTTACGTCTACGGCGAGGTCCTGAAACCCGGAACGTATTTCCTTGAAGATAACATGACCGTCATGAAGGCGATATCTACCGCCGGCGGATTCACGAAATACGGCTCGTCGAGCCGCGTGAAAGTATTGCGCCCGAAGGTGAACGGGTCGGGATACGAGACATTCAAGGCCAACATGAAACTCATCATGAACGGCCTGGCGAAGGACATCGTGCTTGAGCCCGGCGATATTGTGCAGGTGGAAGAGGGAGTATTCTGAGCGGAGTGTCCCTAAGTGACACGTCCCCTTTTTATGTTCTCTGTCATTATACCCGCATATAATTGCGGGGAGGTGCTAGGTAAGGCGCTGGAGGCGCTGAAGCGGCAGACCGCGGCAGGGGATGGGATAGAAGTGATCGTGGTCGATGACGCATCGACCGACGGCACGCGGGCGGCCGCGGAGAAGTACGCGAAAGACGGGTCCGTGAAATATTTCAGGAACAGCGAGCGTTTGGGATCCGGCGTCGCGCGAAACAAAGGCCTCGATAACGCGACGGGCGAGTATGTGATGTTCCTCGACGGCGACAACGTCCCCGAAAAAGATTGCCTCGAGCAGCACCTGGATTTCCATAAAAGGTTCCCCGGCCCGGAGACGGCGGTGCTCGGGAACCCGAAATACCCGCCGGAAGTTGATGCGACGCCGCTTATGCGGCTCGATGATGTCGGCCTCGCGTTCAGGCGGCTGGAACACGGCGATGTTTGCGGATGGGCTGATTTCTCGTCTATGAACATCTCCCTGAAGAGGGCCTTCATTACCGAAAGGTTCAACGAGAAGATATTCGCGAGGACCGTAGGGTTCGAGGACACAGACCTCGGCTTCCGCCTCCATAAGAAGGGGCTGAAGATAATATATAACGAAAAAGCGGTGTCGTACCATTACCATTTCAGGACGCCGGGGCAGTTCCTCGAAAAAGTCCAAAGGTACGGCGAGGCGTTCCGCCTCTGGCTCGAGTCGGGCGACAAGGACCTTTTGAAGGAGACGAAATTCATAGGCAGGTTCCTTCCCGAACGCGGGCCTAAGCTGTCCGTAAGGTACGCGAGGTACGCGCTGCAGAGGGTATTCATCAACGGGTTGACGATAAATATGTTCTTATCATTTGCGAAAAAAATGGAACGAAACAGCGAGGCTGTAAGTTCATTCATATACAGGCGTCTTTTTAATTATTATTTCCACAAAGGATACTACGGTAACGTTATTTCCTAAAAAGGAGGGCGTAGATGGACCGTTATGAGATGAGCGCGCGTGATAATTTAAGGATCATATTCAAGAGGAAATCGCTGCTGCTGATATTCGCGATACTTTCGGTGATATTCACGACGATATTCCTGTCGTTCTTCCTGCCGAAATACAGGAGCGAGATAAGGCTGCTCGTCGCGAGCCTGCCGCAGGTTGATTCGACGTATTACACGCCGATACCCGCCTTCAGGACGGTCGATATCGCCAGCACGGTCAGCGAGGTCATAAAGAGCAGGGACCTTCTCAGGGATGTCACGGTGACCCTCGGCCTGGACAGCCGCAAGGACGAGCTTAAATATTCCCCGCTCGGATGGAAAGCAGTCAAGATAACCATGGATTACGTGATAACGCCGGTAATGTCCATCTTCAGGAAGCCGCCGACGGAATCGCAGAAACTCGAGCTGTCGATAAACCGCCTCGCGAAAATGGTGAAGGTCGACAGCATCGAGAGGACCGACGTCATACGCGTCGCGGCGATAGATTATGACCCCGTAATGGCGTCAAGGATAGCCGACGCGCTCACGAAGCGTTATATATTATTCAACATGATGCAGCAGATGGACGAATACCGCACGAAATACGGCGAGAAGCACCCGAAGATAACCATCCTCGAGAACCAGATCAGGGATATACGCGATGAGATCGCGAAAGGCGGAGTCGGGTTCAGCGAGGCGATGAGCAGCGGTAATATCAAGGTCATAGAGCAGGCATCTGTTCCGGCATGGCCCGCGACGCCGAACAAGAAGATTGCATATCTGGTCGCGCTCGTATTGTTCATAATACTCGGCATAGCCGGCATGTTCGCGATGGAAGTGCTCGACCACTCGGTCAAGACGCCGCTCGAGATAGAGAAATACCTCGGCCTGCACGTACTGGCCTCAATACCCTCGCTGAAGACGAGGATGGCAGGCGACCTCGACCCGAACATGGACGACGCTTATTACGGCGCGTATGAGATGTTCGCCGGGCGGCTCCAGATACTCGTCAAGGACAGGCGCCCGATATGCGTCGCGGTCACGAGCACCGAGAAACAGGAAGGCAAGAGTGTAACCGCGAAAGATATCGCGGTCATCGTAAGCAAGCGCTCGCATGCGAAGACGCTGCTTATAGACGCCAATACAAAATCACCGTCGATGAACAAGCTCTTCGGCGTGCCGGAGAACCCGGGCCTGAGCGATGTGCTCGACGGCGATATCTCGATAGAGAAGGCGAAGAACACGATAAACGACAACCTCGACGTTCTTACCGCCGGCAGGACAGATTCAAGGGCGCCGTTCAAGGCCGACAAGATACGCCACCTCATAGACGAGGCGAAGAAGCATTACGACCTGGTCATATTCGACTGCCCGTCGATGAAGAGCGCCGCTGCAGCGCTTCTCGTGTGCAAGCAGGCGGACCTCGGCATCATGGTGGTCAAGGAGAGCGCGACAAGGCGCGAGGTCATAAAGGACGTACTGCGCAAGACGGAGAGGGAGGGCATTACTTTCCTCGGCGCTGTCCTGACGAACCAGAGGTATTTCATCCCTGCGTTCATTTACAGGCATGTTTGATAAGAAAAACGACAGTTTCAGGAATATCGCCTTTTCGCTGTTAGTATGCATGGCGATAGGGGCGTTATCCGCGGTCGCGGGCATGCTTCCGGTGCGTTTTGTGCTCGCGCTCGGCGCGGCCCTGCTTGTCGTGGTAGTATCGATATTCTTCCACGACAAGAAGCTCTATTACCTGACTCTGCTTGTTTTTTTCCTGCCGATAAACATCAACAAGGCCATATTCAGGATAGACAACCCGATACCGTCGCTCAGCGACACGCTGCCTTTCTTCGCGACCGACGCGTTCCTGTTTATCCTTTACGGGATCTGGATAGGCAGGATGGCGCACAGCGCGGAAAAGGGCCACAGGAAGATCATCTGGATGACGCCGGTCATGTTCTTCCTTCTCGCGATGATAGCGGCGGACATACTATCGCTCGTCAGCGCGGTTAGGTTCGACCGTTCCTTCATAGAGATAGCGATGATGATAAAGGTGCTCATCGTCTATTTTTACTTCATTAACAACATTACCACGACGAAGGAGCTCAGGGTCATAATAGCGACGCTGGCTATCGGGCTTGTCCTGCAGACAGTAATAGTTATAATGCAGGTGTATTTCCGCGACACTCTCGGTTTCATCTACCTCGGGGAGCTTAAGAGCCCGTACCTGTCGTACGAGGAAGAACACCAGGTCTTCAGGCCGTCGGGTCTCTTCGGGCATCCCAACCTCTTCAGCAACTACCTCGAGTTCCTCATACCGCTGATGTTCTCGATGGCTTTTATCAGGCGCCCGGGATGGCTGCGCAAGCTAACGACTGTCGCTATGTTCGCCGGAGGCGTATCGCTGATATACACGCTCTCGCGAGGAGGGTGGGTCGGCGTAGTGACGGCGTGTTTCTTCCTGTTCTTCGTGCTCGCGGCAAGGAACATCTATGAACAGAAGTTCTTCTTTAAGACGGTCGCGATAATCCTGCTGGCCGTCGGCGTCCTCGCGGGGTTCTCGCCGAAGATCTACAAGAGGATCGTCTCGCGCGACAGGGGAGCCGCCAACGCGAGGGTCAGCCAGTATTACGTGGCAAGGGAGATAATAACCTCGCATCCGCTCATCGGCGTCGGCATCAATAATTATGTCGAGGTGATGGAAGAGTACGACAATACCACACAGCGCATATCCCGCGGGTTCAAATTCCCGGTGCACACCGTATACCTCGAATATTTCGCGGAAACCGGCATAGTCGGCATCCTGGCCCTGCTTTCGCTGTTTTTCGTCATAATAACGGCGGGTATAAGGAATATCCGCAAGTCGAGGGGGTTCCTGTTCAACCTCAACGCCGGACTGCTTTTCGGTTTCATAGCGTATGCTATCCACGCGGTCTCCGACATGAACTACCCGTCGAGACTGACCGTTTTCGCCTTTTTCGCGGCGCTCTTCACGATAACGAGCCTCGCGATAAGGGACAGGATAGAACTGGCTGATGAGTAAAGCCGTAGCGAAGAACGCGGTGGTGCTCGTCGCGTCCGAGGCCTTCAATATGGCCTGCGGCGTGGCGGTTGTCATCGCGCTCGCCCGCGCGCTCGGCGTGGCTGACCTCGGGCTGTTCTCGTTCGCTTATTCGGCCGCGACGATAATATATTTCGCCAGTTATTTCGGCATGAACGATTACGCGATAAGGGCAGTCGCGAGAGACCCGCAAAAAGCCGGGTCATATTTTTATAATATACTCGTTGCGCGCGCGGTAATGATAGTAGCGGGCATACTGGTCCTTGACATAGCGCTGAGGGCCGCGGGTTATCCGCAGGGCAAGAGGACTATAGTGTACCTCGTCATGTCGGCGCGGTTGATAGAATCCCTGATGTTCTCGCTCTTCGCGTACTTCAGGGCGTTCCAGAAGATGGCCTACGAGGGCGCGATACGCGGCTCGATGTACCTTGTCTCCACGGCTGCCTCGATCTTCGTAATTTTCAGGTTCAGGGACATAGGGGCGTTCGCGGTGACACAGCTCGCGGTGTATTCATCGTTCTTCCTCGTGGCGTACATGGTATCCTCGCGGTTTGTCGCAGCGAGAAGCGCCCTGAAGGCGTTCTCGGCAAGAGAGTGTTTATCGCTGTTCAAGGGCAGTACCCATATATCGGTCATACAGATGCTGTTGGCGGTATACGTACAGACGAACACGATATTGCTTAATGTGTTCAAGGGCGATGAGGCGACAGGTATATACGCCGCCGGATTCCGTTTCGTTAGCGTCTCAGGCGTGATAGCGATAAGCATGACACAGGCGGTCTTCCCGCACCTGACGTCCATCGCGTCGGGGAATGACGCGGCGCGATTAAGGCACGCTATCGCGAGGGCGCGCAAATACCTGTTCTGGACGGCGCTGGCGGTAAGCGCGGGAATATTCGCGCTGGCGCCTTACCTGATAGGCCTTGTCTACGGCCCGAAGTTTAAGGGCGCAGTTTTGCCGTTATACATAATGGCATTCACGCCGGTCTTCCTGTTCCTTAACACAGGCAATAATTATTTCCTATATACTCTGAACAGGGAGAAGGCATACCTGAAGGCCCTGCTCGTCGTACTCCTGTTCGCGGTGGCGTTGAACCTCGTGTTGCTGCCGAGGTTCGGAGCGATAGGCGCCGCGTTCACGACGCTGGTACCGGAAGCGCTGTTTTTCGCAATTCTAAGCATAATGGTAAGGAGGGCGATCAGGACGGCATGAATGAGGCGGAGTTCTGGGACAAAAAAGCGGAAGGCCCGTTAAGTTATTACAAGGGGCTTATAAATAATCCCGACGAGAAACTCTACCGGATGCATGTCTATGCGCTTTCACTGCTGGGCGACGCCGCGGGGAAGAAGGTGCTCGACATGGGCTGCGGGACAGGCGGGAACTCCTGCTGGCTCGCGAAGAAGGGCGCGATAGTCACCGCGATAGACATATCTCCCGCCAATGTCGCGCGGACGTTGGAATGGTCGCAGAAGAACGGCGTAGAGGTGGACGCGCGTGTGATGGATTGCGAGAAACTCGCGTTCGCGGACAGATCATTCGACCTTGTATTCGGCTCTTTCATACTGCATCATATAGATATCGGGAAAGCGGCTCCGGAGATACGCCGCGTGCTCAAGGACGGCGGGAAAGCCGTATTCATCGAGAACTCCGGCGACAACCCGCTCTTGATGTTCTTCAGGAACAGGGTAATTCCGGTGTTCGGGCTAAGGAAGAGCTCCCCGTCGGAATATCCGTTGACGGCTGAAAGGATACGCCAAGCCGAAAAATACCTCGGAGCGGTAAAGATGCATTATCCGGAGCTGGTCTTCCTCCGGCTTTGCGCGTCGTATTTCTTCAAAGACGCGCATTGGGCATGCGCGTTCTTCTCGTCGATAGACGATATATTATACCGGTTCAAGCCGGCGAGGAAGCTGTCATATTACAAAATACTGGAGTTCACGCTCAAATGAAAAAAAGGACTACGCTAAACGAAACATTCGTGAACATGTGGGGCGATTACGCCCACTGGAACAAGCTTAACCATAAAAGGGCCGGCCTGGCGTCATTTGTCAGCTATATGTTATTGCCGGGGACAACCGCGATAAACATCTACAGGATAGCCCACTGGTTCGACGGGCTCAACATACGGCTTGTCAGCCGGCTTATGCAGAACCTCGCGATAATGCTGGTCGGGACGGATATAAATCCAAGGTCGGAGATTGGCCCGGGTTTCATACTGTTCCATCCGGTAAGCTCGGAGTTCACGGGAAAGATAGGCAAGAACGCGATAATCGCGGGAGCGTTGAAGGTGGGAGGGGACGGCACGAGCATTGATATAGGCGCCGGGCCCGGGCTTCCCGTCATAGGCGATAACGTCCAGTTCGGGGTGGACGTTATGATACTCGGGCCGTTCAAGATAGGCGACAACTGCTGGTTGTATTCGCGCGCGAGCATATTCAAGGACATACCGGAGGGCTCAATGGTCGCGGGCACTCCCGCGAGGGTGATAGGGCAGGTCACACCAGGAATGAACATGTACGAGAGGAAATAATGTCATTAGGCCAGCTGTTTTTGTACCTATACGAGGATAACCGCCGCAGGAGGGTGCTGCTGCGCAAGAGCACGTCGTTTCTCGGCATGCTCTCGAGCTTCTTTTCGCATATATCCGCCGCGACGGCGATATACAGGCTGTCGCACTATTTCTTTTGCAAGCGCCTCGGATTTCTTTCGCGGTTCTTCTACGTCCTCAATATAGTGCTTTTCGGCTGCGACATCTCCCCGATGTCGGAGATAGGGCCCGGGCTGGTCATCTATCACCTCGTCGGAAACGCGATACACGCCAAAATAGGAAAGAACGCGCTGCTGCACGGGCAGAACGCGATAGGCGGAAGCGGCGGCGAGAGCGACAAGGGATGGTACGGCGGCCCCGTGATCGGCGATAACGTCACGATGTATTTCGGAGCGAAAGTGCTGGCGCCGGTAAAGATCGGGGACAACTCCGTTATAGGCGCTGCGTCGCTCGTGCTCGAAGATGTGCCGGACAATAAAGTCGTCGTCGGCATACCCGCGAAAATCATCAGGGATAATAATGGCTAAGGACCTTTCGGTCATAATCGTCAACTGGAACACCGGCGCCCTGCTTCGCGATTGCGTCGAGAGCGTCTACCGCGAGACGGTAAAGCACTCGCTGGAAGTCATCGTAGTGGATAACGCTTCCTCGGACGGCAGCATCCCGCTAGTCGAGAAAGAGTTCAGGAACGCGGTCGTGATAAAGAACAGCAAAAATCTCGGTTTCGCCAAGGGCAATAACATCGGCGTCGAGGCCGCGGAAGGGAAATACGTAATATTGCTGAACCCCGACACGAAGGTGCTCGACGGCGCGCTCGATAAGATATGCTCATTCATGGAATCGGCCGGCGAAGATGTCGGCGCGGCCGGGCCGGTGCTGCTCAATAAGGACGGGAGTTTCCAGACGGAGCAGGGGATGAGGTTCCCCGGTCTCGGGACGGCGTTCGCGCAGTATTTCTTCCTGAGCAGGCTGTTCGGCCTGCCGGGTATTTTCATGAATCACGCCCCGTCAGGCAGGAACGCAGCCAAGGTCGACTGGCTCTGCGGCGCCTGCCTCGCTTCGCCGAGGAAGATATACAAGGAGATGGGCGGGCTCGACGAGAAATATTTCATGTACGCGGAAGACATGGACTACTGCTATCGCCTGAAAGAGAAGGGATACCGGACGGTCTTCTATCCCGAAGCGAATATAATGCATATCTCGAAACAGAGCACGTCGAAACAGGGCGAGGAGATATCGAAATTTCAGATAGAGAGCTTAAAAGAGTTCTTCAGGACAAAAAATCCCGCGTGGAAATACGCGATATTTAAGAACATCCTTTTCGGAGGGTTGGCAATACGTTTTCTTATGCTATCCGTTATATCGCGGGAAAAAGCGCGCTCGATGAGGATCCTTCTTAAATATGTCTATGTATGAGATAAGGAACAAAAAAGACAGGTACCTCGCGATGGCGGCCGACGCCGTATTAAGGCCTTTCGCGGCGGCGGTTAAGCTGGTAAGGGAAGAGTCGAAATATTTCAAGCCGCCCGAGATCGTAAAGAGAGTCCTCATAATGCGCGTAGACAATATCGGCGACGTCGTGATGGCGACCTCGCTTGTGCGCGAACTGAAGAAGAAAATATTCAGGAATGCCAGGATAGACCTGCTCGTGAGGCCGGAGGCGGTGCCGTTGCTTCGCAACAACCCCTATGCCGCGGAGATCATACCTTACCGCGGGATACAGACGGCCGCGGCAATCCGCGCAAAGGATTACGACGTCGCGATAGAGCCGCGCGGAGACCTGCGCTACATCTTCTTTTTATTCATGGCCGGGGTAAAGCGGCGAGTCGGGTTCGACCGTGCCGGCGGCGCGTATATGCTGACGGATATCGTGCCTTACAAGAGCGGCATGCCCATGACGGCAAGGAACATGGAGATAGTCAAATATTTCGACAAGGAAGTGAATGCCGAGGCGCATTCCGAATTGTTCGAGACCGAGACGGGCGCCCGGGAAGCCGACGAGCTATTGAAGGCGATAGACGCGAGAAAGAGGACGGTAGGGATATTCCCGTGCTCTAAGTTCGCTGCGAAGGAATGGGAACCGGCGAAGTTCGGAATGCTCGCGAAGAAGATATCGGAAGAGGGATTCGTTCCCGCGATATGCGGCAGTGACAGCGAGATAGAAAAATGCGGCCAGGTGGCGGACAACTCCGGCGGGAGCGCCGTAAACCTCGCCGGGAAGCTCTCGCTAGAAGGCCTCGTGAGTTTCGTCAAGAGGTGCGATTGCGTAATTGGCAACGACAGCGCGCCGGTCCATATAGCCGCGGCGCTCGACGTGCCTGTAATAATCGTATCGGGGCCGATGGACGCGGATATCGTCAAGCCGCACCACAGGTCCGAGGATAAGTTAAGGGTCGTCTTCAAACGGCTGCCGTGCTCTTTCTGCAACAGCATAAAAGTGTTGCCCGCGAAGTGTCGCGGCAAAACCACGCCGGAATGCCTCGAGAAGATAGAGGTCGATGAGGTTTTCTCCGCGTTTCGAGAGGTAGCGGCCGAATGCAGGATGTGACGGTCTCCATAGTAAATTACAACAGCCGCGCGGACCTGATAGGATGCCTGGAGTCGCTGGGGGAGGCGCACGCAGCTTTTGTAATAGATAACGCATCTTCGGAATCGATACGCGATCTCGAAGATAAGTATAAATGGGCGCATTTTATATTCAATGAAAAGAATGCGGGCTTTGGCGCGGCGAATAATATCGCGCTCAAGAAGGCGAATACAAGATACTTTTTGATATGCAATCCCGACATACGTTTCGGGAAGAAGACGATAGAGACGCTCGTTGAATATATGGACGCCAACCCGGATGTAGCAATCGCCGGGCCAAAGCTGGTCAACGAAGACGGGACGGTCCAGTATTCATGCAGGCGGTTCCCGACGCCGGCGACGTTCTTCGCGAGGGGATTCTTCCCGGGGAAGAGCCCGAAGTTCATGCGCGATTACCTTATGGCGGACGCCGACCGCTCAAGGCCGCTGGACGTCGACTGGGTGCTCGGCAGTTTCATGTTCACGCGCCGCGAAGAGCTCGCGAAATTAGGCGGGTTCGACGAGAGCCATTTCATGTATTATGAGGATATAGACCTCTGCTACCGCGCAAAGAAGGCGGGAATGCGCGTCGTATACGCGCCGCAGGCGGAGGCCGTTCATAGATATAAGCGCGAGAGCGCGCAAGGGCTGTTCAACAAACTGAAAATTCACCATACGGTAAACGCGATGAGGTTCTTCGCCAGGAGGATGTTCAAATGATAAGCTTATTGGCGGCGATCTTGATAGCCGGGGCTCCAATAGCACCGATGCAGGCAAACAGCGGCGCGGGGCTAGCGCCGCGGAATTTCGGCACCTACATGGGCGGAGTCCTCGGGGTGTGGGCACCGATAGAGGTCTACGAGAAAGAGATCCCGTACGCCAAAGACCTGAATATCGGCATAACACGCCTCAACACCGACTGCTGGGACGAGCTCGAGCCGTCGCGCGGGAAATTCACCTGGGACAAGATGGACAAGATAGTAGACCTCCTGCGCCGCAACGATATAGATATCCTTTTCACGGTGCCGATATCCGCGAAATGGAACGCGAGCGGCGGGCCGACGCGCGTTAATAATTTCGATATAGGCACATCGCACTTCCCGGCGAAGGACCTCGGCGATATAGAGAGGTTCTGCGAGGCGCTGGCATCGCATTATAGGGGAAGGATCAAGTATTACGAGGCGTGGAACGAGCCCGACCTCTTCATATTCTGGAGGGGCAAGCCCGACGTAAAGGAATACATCGAAGTCCTCAAGAGGATGTACACGGGCCTCAAGAGGGGCGACCCCGGCTGCAAGGTCCTCGTCGGGGGCATCGCGTACCCGCTAGACGACAACTTCATGAAAGGCCTCATGAACGGCGGCGCGTTCGACTATTTCGACATATTCAGCATCCACGGCTATTCGAAGTCGGAATGGGACTTCCAGAGGGCGCTGACGAACACGAAGAACATCATCAAATGGTCCGGCAAGCCGAAACCGCTCTGGATAACCGAGGTCTCGACGACGCCGGATTTCTTCAAGAGCAACGACCGGGCAAGGGAAGAGAAGGACAAAGCGGAACTTCTCCCGAAGCTTTATGACCTCTTCTTCAGGGAGGGCGTAGAAGTGGTCTTCTGGCACACGCTCCGCGACTGCGGCACCGAGCTCGGTCTGCCGAAGGACTTCGATTTCGGGCTCATGACGTCGGACTACAGGAAACTCCCGGCTTACGACGCGCTCAAGAAATACACGGATGACGCGATAAATAAAAGGTAGATATGGCGCAAGGTTACGACAGGAGAAAACAACTATTTACGATGCTGGTATGCGACCTCGCGGTCATATACGCGAGCTTGGCGCTTGCCATATGGGCATCGGTAAAGACGGGCCTGGTCACGGGGTTTGAAAAGAGCATAAGCACCCCCGAGTTCCTGTTCATGGGCCCGTATTTCATATTCGTATTCAAGAGCGTCGGGCTGTATAAAGAGAAGACCGGCATACTCCACATAAAGGAGACGATCTCGATATTCAGGGGGATACTGTTCGGGTTCCTCTTCGTATTCCTGCTGTTCTTCCTGTTCCCGGTCGTCGCGGGCCTGCATAAGTCGCTGTTCTTTTTCTTTGTCTTCATGATGTGCCTTATGCCGCAGGAGCGCCTCCTTTTGCGCAAATGGACTCAAAGCCGCCACGAGAGGGGAATAGGCGTCACAAATACGCTCATAATAGGCACGGGAGTGGTCGCGCAACGGCTCGCGACCAAACTCCGCCTTACGCCGAAGATCGGGTTCAAGCCCGTGGGCATGCTCGAAGACATTACTACCCTGCCGGACCACGCCGCGAAGAAGAAGGTCGGCGCCGTTTTCATGGCCGAGCAGGACCTGCCTTACGGCAAAGTGCTCAGCGTCATGAACTTCTGCGCCGAGAAGAAGATATTGTTCAGGTTCGTCCCGTATATCTATAACATGCCCATAGACCTCATCTCGATGGACGATATCGAGGGCATCCCGGTCATCGGCATGCGCGGATACAGCCCGCATTCGCTTTACGCGGCATTCAAACGCCTCGTGGATTTCATGGTGGCGTTCATGGCGCTGGTGTTTTTCCTGCCCATAGGTTTGGCAATTTCGATCGCCATAAAGCTCGACTCTCCCGGGAAGGTGATCTTCAGCCAGAAGAGGGCGGGGCAGTTCGGAAAACCGTTCAGGATAATGAAATTCCGCACGATGTTCGCGGAAGCGTCGAGATACGACTTTTCTCCTAAGGACTCAAACGACTCGCGCATAACAAAGGTGGGGAGGATACTGCGCAAGACCGGGCTCGATGAGCTGCCGCAGTTCCTGAACGTGCTTATGGGAGACATGAGCTTAGTAGGGCCGAGGCCCGAGATGGAATTCATAGTAAAGGATTATAATGCGATACAGAAAGAGCGCCTGAAGGTCAAACCCGGCATCACAGGCCTCTGGCAGATAAGCGAACACCGCAAGCTGCCTATCCACGAGAACATGGAATACGACCTTTTCTACATAGAGAACCAAAGCCTGCTGCTGGACCTTGCCATACTCCTGCGTACGCTCCTCTCAGTTTTCGGCCTCAAAGGCAAGTAAAGTATGGTATAATTATAAATCAATATGTTTAATGGGTTTAACGCAGACAAGAAGCGCCTGGCGAGCAACTTTTTCAGCTTATCGTCTATCGAGGCGGCAAACTATCTCCTGCCCCTGGTCACGGTGCCGTATCTCGTGCGGGTGCTGGGGCCGGGGAAGTACGGGCTTATCGCGTTCGCGCAGGCGCTGATACAGTATTTCATCACATTTACGGATTACGGGTTCCAGCTGACCGCGACCCGGGCGATATCGGTGGCCAGGGATGACACAGAGAAGGTCTCAAGGATATTCTCGACCGTCACGCTGATAAAGGCCGGCTTCATGCTGGTGAGCTTCGCGGCGGTGCTTTCGATAGTTTATTTTATACCGAAGTTCAGGCAGGATGCTCTTTTATATATATTCGCGTTCGGGATGGTAATAGGCGACGTGCTCTTTCCCGTATGGTTCTTCCAGGGGATGGAGAGGATGAAGTTCATCGCCGCCATCAACCTGCTCGCCCGCACCCTTTTCGTGCTCGCGATATTCCTGTTCATCAGGAAGGAGTCGGATTATATCTACGCCCCGCTCATAACTTCGGCGGGGGCGATGATCGCCGGGCTCGTCAGCATTATAATGGTGTTCACGCGCTTCAACATCAAATTCGTAATGCCGTCGGCGGCGGACATGGCGCGGCAGGTGAAAGAAGGATGGAACGTATTCATCTCGATGATATCCATAAGTTTGATCACGACGAGCAACACGTTCATACTCGGTTTGTTCGCTCCGCTCGAGGCGGTCGGGTTCTATTCGGCGGGCGAGAAGATAATACTCATAGCGAACAAGGCGTTCAACCCGATACTGGTCGCCGTATTCCCGCATATCGCGAAGACGGCGGCGGCCGCGCGCGACATAGCGATATTGAAGCTCAGGAAGCTGTTCGTGCTCGTGATGACGTTCTCGTTCGCGGCATTCGCGCTGATATTCATATTCAGCGGCGCCATAACGGCCGTGATACTCGGCGCGAAGTTCGGCCCGACGGCAGGCATCCTGCGCATACTTTCACCGCTGGCGTTCATTGTGCCGGTGGCATACATATTCGCGAACCTCGGGCTGCTGCCGTTCAAGCTCGACAGGTATTTCGCGAGGATATATATATTCGGCGGTGTCCTGAATATCACACTGCTGATAACGCTGTTATATTATTTTAAGATGGGGGCGACAGGCGCGGCTGTATCGGTATTGATAACGCAGATGGTTATTACGTCGCTCATGTACGCCGCACTGAGAAAGCACGGCATAAAGATAGTGAATATGGACATCCCGTCATTATTGGCGGTATTCAACAGGAAAGCGATAACGGATAACTGAAACAGGAGGATGAGAGATGGACGAAGTCACTTTGAGGGATTATCTGAAGGTACTTTTCAGGCAAAAATGGGTGGTTATAACGTCAATACTGACGGTAACGATAGTTGTGGGGCTTGGACTCTGGATGAAGACCGAGACATACACGGCAACGGTAAAGATGCTCGTTACCGCGCAGAAGGGAGTGGAGTCGCAATTTTACGGCCCACTGATGAACATGCAGAGCGTCCAAGTCGCGCTTACGCAGAGCGAGATAGTCAAATCCAACCCCGTAATGGAGCGCACGCTCAGGGCTATAGGCCTCAAGCAGCTCGATTTCGAGAAGAAGTTCGCGAGCCCCTTGCGCAGGATAATAATAGACAGGAACATCGCCTCGATAAACAAAAAGCTCGATGATATGGCATCAAAGATTCCGGATGAGAACATCAGGGAGCAGCAGAAGCAAAATGTGTTAGTCCGCCTTGCGCTCGAAGAACTCAAGCAAAATGTAAAGGTAGAACAAGTTCGCGATACGAATCTTTTCACGATATCATACAGCGATTTCGACCCCGGTATTGCCTCGGGTGTCGCAAATATAATAAGCCGTTCATATGTCATCTTCGACCTCGAACAGCAATTAGCTGAGATGCAGATGAAATACGGCGACAAGAACCTTGCGGTTATCCAGCTCAGGGACAGTATTGCCCAAATGGAGAAGAGCTTGACCGGCCAGGTATTACCGAATATAGAGGCGATAGGCCCGGCAAGCGTAAAGATAGTCGAGCAGGCAATGCCGCCCATGAGGCCATCGGGGCTTCCTAAAGTTCTTACGTTTATTCTAGCGTTCTTTATGAGTATTTTCCTCGGGGTCATGCTCGCGTTCGGGTTCGATTACATGGACCAGACGTTCAAGTCGCCGCAGGAGATCGAGAGCGTGCTGGGCATGCCGTTCCTCGGAGCGATACCCAAGAAGCCGAAACCCCACGACTACGAGCACATCTCCGACCAGTTATGTTTTGAGCTCAAGGACCGGAAGCTCAAGTCGCTTATGATAGTCGCATCTTATCCAAAGGAAGGCATTACCACGGCAATCGCGAACCTCGCGAGGAGCATTTCTAACAAATGCAGGCCGAAGGTCCTTGTAATAGACGCGAACCTTCGCAAACCGGCCGTCCATACCGCCTTCAAGATCGCCAATAAGGCGGGGCTTGTGGATGTTCTTGAAGGGACCGTTTCCTTCAATGAGGCGGTAAACAACGTGACCGCAAATCTCGCTGTTCTCACAAGCGGAAAGATAAACCTGAATCCCGGCACCCTGCTTGAATCCCAGAAGATGGGTGTCCTCATAGACCATGCCAAGCAGGAGTATGATGTGGTATTCGTGGATTGCACGAACCTGCGTGAAGCAAAAGATGCTATCGTATTGAGCCCACACGTAGACAGCGTTGTATTTATGGTCGAAGAGGGCCGCACCCGCCGCCAAGTAGCTAAGGAAGCGGTTGAAGCGATCTCCAAGGCGAAGCCGGTCTTCCTCGGCGCCATACTTGGCAGTAAGCGTTTCGTCATCCCGAAGGCGATATATGAAAGGATCTAAGTTCCTTCTGCTCGCTGCCTTCGCCATGATGCCTTTCGGCGTCCATGACAGCGTTATAAGCGAAGTGCCGCAACCAAGGATAATTGCACCCTGTGACACAGTAGACCTCACAGGAAAAAGTACCGTCGAATTCAAGTGGTACTCCTACATGAGGGCAACCGCCGCAAAAGGCGGATATTTTGACCTCAGGATCTTCAAAGGCACCGATATGTATGAAAGCAACATGATATTCAAACAGCAGGTTGACCCTCAAAAGAACAGCATAGAGGTGGACGCAAAGCTATTTGAGTCCGGCCAGACGTATTCATGGGAAATAAGACAGGTAAAATACGATTTGCGCAAAAGTGATTGGAGCTATGAAACGTTTAAGGTAACAACAAAATAGGACCGACAGTGAGAAGTATTATAATAATATTTTCTTTAGTATTTATTGTTTTATATGGGGTATTTTTTACACTCGATGCTCTTGCACTCCAACACCTGACCCAGGAAGACGGAGTTATTGAGTGGTTCGGCGCTTTATGCTTTTTAGCCGCCTGCGTATTGTTATTTCGCGTATTTTACCGAACAAAGTACGCTTTTATTCTTCTATTGGGTATTGCCTGCTTTTTTGCTTTCGGAGAAGAAATTAGCTGGGGACAGCGGATAATAGGCTTTAAAACACCAGAATCAATCGAAAAAATAAACGCACAGAAAGAATTTAATATCCATAACCTCAAATGGATTCAGCATAAAGACACTATTGGCATGGATATGAAGAGTATTTTAAATTTCAACCGTTTATTCATTATATTTTGGATATCATATTGTGTCATTTTACCGATCGTATTTAAGTATGGCACATACGCCAGAAGCATCATTTTGCGCCTAAAAATCCCGGTGCTGCCCATATGGTTCGGAGTGTTGTTTTTTATAAATGAAATTACCTGTAAGTATCTGGATTGGTATTTGGATAACAAATGGCTGCAACGCCTTGGAGAGAACGAGGTCAAGGAAGCGATATGGGGGCTATTAATTTTGCTGATTAGTATTTATTGGACCAAAAAGAAGAAATCCATGATAGGTTGTAATACTCCGAATGATTTATAAGTTTAATATTAACAAGTCAATAAATCTGCTATTAAGCCAAGTAGTATATTCGGGGAAAAGTTTTCTAATAGCTTTTGTTTTGGCGAGATATTTTGATAAAGTTGCTTTCGGAATATTTTCTTTTGCAATGATAGGTTTAAATAATTATTTAGCTTTATTGACGGGCCTCGTATATGAACCACTGGCGATTCTCAAAAATGAGGTAAAATCAGGATACTGTAATGTAGTCACTTATTTATTCAGGAAACAATGGCAGCTGAATCTTATCCTATGCCTATTACTGTTTTCACTCCTGTTGTTTAATATTTCCGGGCTAACAGCAAAGAGAATCACACTAATCTTTATATTATTTGTTCTGTCTCAATTGCATGAATTTTTTAAACGGGTACAATTAGGACAACTTGATACAAAGGTGGCCCTCGCCTACGATTTAGCTGTTACCGTGTTTCAAGTAGGGTTCTTAGCACTGTATTTTCTGATGAAAAAGGTGGATCTTGACAATGTATTCATTGCTCTTTCTCTTGGTTGTGTTCCGACGATCCTATTCGGGTTGATCAAGCATCCCGAAGTATTTGCCCCTCACAAGGCGATCAAAGATATATTTGCCCGTAGTTATTATAAATACGTAAAGCCGAATTTTATGTTCTTTATAGTGGGTTTTGCCTCAAACCAGTTCAATAATTTTGCTATATTTATGTTTCTTGGCAGCTCGAATTTGGCGAACTGCGAAGCAGTGCGTCTTACCATTATTCCTTTACACATAACGATTTTGGCGATGGGTAATATTCTTATACCATATTTTTCGAAAAACTTGGCTGTATACGGGAAGGAAGAAACCGTTATTAAATTCAGGCACGTATTATCTCTTTCCTTAGTTATTTTTGGCATTTTCGCATTATTTATGTTGGCGTCAGGGCCTGCTTTATTAACATATTTCTATGGCGCTAAATACCAAAACCAGCTTATTCTACTCGTCATATATACTTTTATATATGTATTTGACGGGCTGACTATAATCCTGATTTCATTCATGAAATCCCTGGGATTGATAAATGAAGGCCTTCGCCGGAGGTTTATCGTAGCGATCCTTAATATAATATTAGTATTTCCATTATTGCACTATTATAAGGAAGCAGGCGGATTGTTTTCAATGATGGTTTCAAGCGCCATCATGGTAGTTATGTACTTTAAGATCTTACGCAATAGAAAGCTCGTATAATGAAGAGAATGAATAGAAAATGAACGTATTGATGCCGATATATTCCTGCAATCCTGAAGGTGAGTCGGAGTCACTTGTTGGGTATAATTGGCTTGAGCAGATAAGCAAGCATCACAAGGTGTTCCTGATTACCGAGCTGAGATATAAGAAAGCTTTGGAAGCCAGGCCAACTGAAAATATTGTTTATAACTATGTTTCTGTTCCCCATTTCTGGGATCTGGAAATATTTAGCGCATTTCCACCAGCGTATTTTATTTTTATGATAAAAGCTTATATTGTGGCAAAGCGGATAGTAAAAAATGAAAAAATCGATTTAATCCACAGAATAACTCCAATAGCATTTCGTTTCCCGGATATAATTACTAACATAAAATTGCCTTATATTATTGGTCCAGTTGGTGGAGGGCTAAAGCCGCTAAAATCGTTTCAAGGTGTTTTCAAAAAGGAAAGCCCTGTATATGCATTAAGGACCTTCGATTCGTTAAGATTCGCATTGGACCCTTTCTTAATAAGAACATACAATCGAGCGACAAGTATTCTTGTGATAGGAAAGTACCTTTATGATGTATTCCCGAAGGAGTATCATAAAAAGACAAAAGTATATTGTGAGGCTACAATTGATTCGAGAAAGTATAACTATGTACCTGAAAGGAGTAACAATATAATTGAGCTATTGTATGTAGGTAGGTTTATACCGTTAAAGGCGGTGAGCCTGCTTATTAGGGCATTAAAAATATTAAAAGATGAGAATAGTATAATTGAATATCGCCTAACACTGATTGGTGGAGGCGGGGAGTATTATAAATATTGTGTGAATCTTGCAAAGGAATTGGGAATTTCATCAAACCTCAAATTTATGGGGAGAATAAAACGTAGCGAAATAATCGAATACTATCAAAAATGCGACATATTTTGTTTTCCCAGCTTGAAGGAGACGTCTGGAAATGTTGTACTGGAGGCAATGAGTTGCGGGATTCCGGTAATTGTTGCGGATAGAGGTGGGCCGGCTGAGATCGTAGATAGTGGCTGCGGAATCAAGATTCCCGTAACGAATGAAGATGAATTTATCGTCCGGTTGAAGGATGCCATTGTGTTGTTAGCTCAAGATAAGGAATTGCGCCACTTTTATGCCGCTAATGCCCGAAAAAGGATCGAACAGCTATACGATAACAACAATATCGGCGAGCAAATCACGGAGATCTATAAAGACGCCCTGACCCATGCATAAAATATCCGGTATTCGGCTGGCTTTAGTCAACCTTGTTACGCAAACCGCGCTAACTCGAATAAAGGCGCCACTTGTAAAATCTAATAAAGACGCCATGATCGTCTCTTTTGCGGCTGCCCTAAACAAACAAGGCGTGGCGACGGATCTATTTGTATCGGATGCGTATAAACCCGAAAACAATGAAGATATCGGCGTCAATGTATATTATCTTCCCACTAAATGGAAACGGGTATTTTGGCCTTCATGTATCCCGCTTACGCCGGGGCTTATCAGGATGCTCAAGGATAGATATGACGTGGTGGTTTGTTCGGAATTATTTCAGATTGCAACGGTCCTTGCCGTGATAGCAAAAATTCTTGGCAGGAGAAAGATGAAGATCGTTGTATGGCAGGAGATGGCGCGGCATCAGAGGATTATGGGGCAGCTTATATCAAAGATATACCATGCAGTTGTTGTAAGGTATTTCATGGATAGGCATATCGATCTTTATATCCCTCGCGGAGAATTGGCAAGACGATTCCTTTTAAGCCAGGGGATCAAAGAAGGCAAGATTTCCGACATTATTCCACACGGAGTAGATGCAGACAAGTTCTACTATGATCCTGAGGTGAGAAAAGAGCGCTATATTATTTCGCCTTCCAGGTTAGTATATTCAAAGGGCGTGGACGTTCTATTGAAAGCATTTGAAATTGTGTTAAAGGAAATCCCGGATGTACGGCTCATCATTCAAGGCGACGGGCCACAACTAGAGGAATATAAACAACTTGCCAAAGAGGCCAGGATTGACAAACAGGTCATTTTTAGTACCGAACGGATATCTCACAATGAAATGCGGCAGAAATACCAGAGAGCGCTGGTGACAGTTATTTGCTCTCGTAAGGATTTGATGATTTTTAGCGCAATGGAAAGCCTCGCTTGCGGAACGCCTGTTATTATTTCAAACGGAGCGGATAGTTACACGAATTATCTTGACGGAAAGGGAGGAGTTGTATTCGCCTCAGGCGATTATAGTTCGCTGGCAGGAGTGATTTCATATTTGTTAAAGGACGATAAATATCGAAAGGATATGGTTGGATTTGCGCTGGAAAAAGCAAAATATTACAGTAACGAGTACTTATCCGCTTTATTTATAGAAACGATCAGCCAGAAACAGGGAAAATCTAAATGAACTATAGAAATACCTTTTTGACGCTATCAATCGCAGTTATAGCGTCAATATTGTTTGCGAACCAATTCCTTGACATAACAGAAATAGTTTATGCCATTTACAATAGTTCCGCAGTTGCGAGAATACTGCCCTTCATAGTTGTATTATTTGTGTTTTGGCTGTTGCTCGCCGTATTTGTTTATTTCCTGGTCTTATCGCTAATAAAAACACAACTCGGGTTATATTTTGTAATACTGGTACTGCCAATGAGCGCCCTGCCGTTTATTTTATTGGGGTATCCTCAAGCCGTATTAAATTGGTCGTTTATGTGCCGGTCATCGGTGGTTGTGTTCGCGTTGATGATATCTATATTTTGGATGATAAGAACTTCTTTATCGGAAAGGCAACAAATACGGCTGCCATACCTTGGAAGCATAATTATATTTATTGCCCTGTATTCAATACACATAATAGGAATCGGCCCTGAGCTGAGGTTAAGCGTAATTCAATCAATATTCGTGTTATTGTCAGTCAGTATTTTCTTTTATTTTATTATTAATTATGTAAAGGGTTATATCGAGATATATGGAATCGTCAAGGTCATGGCCATTTCATGTATCCTTCAAGCCATATTATCTTTTTTCAGTTATTACTATTATGTAGCCATTAAAGGAGAGAGTATTTATAGCTTTAGCGGTTTTTTGCGTGATTATGAACTATTTGCCGAATACCTGGCTATTCATGTCCCGATTATATTATTTGTAATACGCAAGGAGACAGGAATATCAAAGAAAGTATTTACCGGCGGTTTGGTATTGGTAATCTTCGTATTAATAGCTACATTTAGCAGAGGGCCATTAGTTTCATTATTTATCGGGATGGTATATTACTTTATTCATTTAAGGAAAGTCGAAAAGCTGTCGGGTATATTCAAATCAATCCTACTGGGTGTATTTATGATCGGTATTATGTTATTCGCTGTTTATATGCTATTACCCGCTTCAGCGCGAATAATAGAACGGTTTCTTGCTACCGATCTTAGCACAATGGATACGAGAAGGGATGTCTGGTTAAGGTTTGGCGATTATTTTGCAGAAAAACCAATTATAGGATACGGCATGTTTTATGATATACGAAGCGCCAAGTTGTTCTGGCCTCACAGCACTTATTTATTTTACCTTTTAACATTAGGGATCTGCGGCTTGCTGAATTACCTGATATTTTTATTCGGGATTATAAGAAAAGGACTTGAAAGCGCAAGAATAAGCCATTCAATTCCCCAATATTATGAGTTGACTATAACATTGAATTCCGCTCTCATAGTGTTTATTATTGATGGCTTGAAGGTAGATTATCAGAGGTATTCTAATTATCAAATGTTTATATGGTTGATATTTGCGCTCGTTGTCTGTTTGAATATTATTACTAAAGAAAAATACATAGAAAGGTGTAATAAAAAATGAAAAAAGCATTAAGCATATTATTTATACTTTTGTCTTCCAGTAATATAAATTGTCATGCGCGAGAGATATATGTGTCGAAGGCAATTAATCTATTTGACGTAAATGATGGCGGAAAGGTTGTCTTTAATACTATACAGGAAGCAGTAGAAAGGGCGAGGCCCGGGGATATTGTCACTATCCGGGAAGGAGTGTATTATGAAAATGTAAGTATGAAGACCAGCGGAAATGAGGATGACCGGATTACTGTAAAAAGCCATAAAGATGAAAAAGTAATTATAAATGGCAGCCTGAAAAATGAACCCGCTTTCAAGATAGAAAATGCAAAATATATAGTTATTGACGGCCTGGAATTCATTGAAGCTAAAAAGTATGGGATTGTTGCGCTAAATTCTTCTTACGTTAGGATTACAAATTGCATGGCATACGATAATCAGTGGGAAGGATTTTTAGGTTTACATGCAAGCAATGTTGAATTTATCGCGTGCATAGGTCATGACAATATCTGTGATTCATTTAATTTTAATGATTGCAAAGATTCTATAATGCGGGATTGTATACAATATAACGGCGGGAATGGTTTAAGCATAGAACGCCAGAGCAAAAATATTATTGTTGAAAAATGCTTATTTTACAATAACTGGGCCGATGCTATATTGGTTTATAAAGAAAGCGAGAGCATTCTTTTGAAAGATAATATCATATATGATTGCCATTACAAAGATCCTCTCGATAATGGGCAGGGGCATGGAATGAAAATTACTCACGGTAATAATAACGTAATGGTTATCAACAATAAGATAGCAAAGTGTACAGCCGCAGCAATATATGAAATTGCTGATAATGGTCCCAATATCATTTACGATGGCAATATATTTAGCGAGATTGGGGCGAGGATACCAAAGGTGCCTAAGAAAGCATGGAAGGACGATATTATATATAAGGGGAGCGGGGATTATCCAAAATTTATTGGGTGCGCCTGGTATAACTTAAAAGAAATTGAGAAAAATTGCTGGGGCAAAGGGAATCGATACGACGATTCTGAGATTATAAAAATAGAAAATAAAATCAAAGAGTTAAAAAGCAGAGGGATTATCGCGGATAAAGAAGATGAAAATCCTTCAAATAAATAAATATTTATATCCAAAGGGCGGCGATGCCATCTGTGCTTTAGCAACAGGAGATCTGCTTCTGTCAAAAGGGCATGAGGTTGTATTCTGGGGCATGAAGGATGAAAAGGACCCGCCGTATCCGCACCATGATATTTTCGTTGATAAGATTGATTTGAGTTCGGCAGCAGGTATAAAACAACAATTTGAGGTTGCGGGGAAATTGCTATATTCGCTTGAGGCGAAAGCAAAAATCGAGAAACTGATCCAACGAATCGGGAAGCCGGATATCGTACATCTTCATAACTTCGCCCATCAAATATCGCCATCGATATTACATGTCTTTAGGAAGCATAAAATTCCCTGCGTCATGACTGCGTATGATTACAAATTGGTTTGCGCATCATATGCTTTGCTGTCAAACGGTAAGCTTTGCGATAAATGCGCAGGCGGCGCCTATATCAATTGTATATTTGAAGGATGCGTAAAGGAATCCAGGTCGAAGAGCATGCTGAACGCATTTGAGATGTACCTGCATCATAGAGTATTGCATATTTATGACATAATAGATGCATATATTTCACCAAGCAAGTATTTAAAAAATAAGCTTGAGGAAATGGGTTTCAGTAGACGTATTGAGTATTTGCCAAACTTTGTTTGCTTTGAAGAGTATCAGCCAAACTATAAATGGGAAGATAGGTCAATTGTATATTTTGGGAGAATTTCGAAAGAGAAGGGTTTATCGACACTTATTGAAGCCGTAAAATTATGCCCGGATATAACGCTTAAGATTATCGGAGATGGTCCGTTAAGAGAAAGCCTAGAATCAAGTATACGAAGTGCAGGAGTTAATAATATAGTATTTTTGGGGCACATGACCGGCGATAATTTAAAAACGGAAATTAGAAAATCAATGTTTGTGGTTCTTCCTTCGGAATGGTATGAAAATAATCCTCGTTCAATTATCGAGGGATTTGCCCTTGGAAAGCCAGTCCTAGGCTCCCGGATCGGAGGAATTCCAGAGCTTGTAATAGACAATGAAACAGGACTGTTGTTCAAATCTGGTGATTCTGAGGATTTGCGGGAGAAAATAAGGGAGTTAACAGCAACACCCGAAAAAATTATCCAAATGGGGAAGAATGCTAGAAAAAAGGTAGAATATGAGTATAATTCAAATAAATATTACAATGGCCTAATGCGGATTTATAATAGCGCAATAAATAAATGAGGGAGATTAATGAAGAATATCGTCCAAGCTAGTTTAATTACTACATTTCGTTGTAATGCGCGCTGCCATATGTGCAACATCTGGGAATATCCGACAAAGCCCGAAGAAGAGCTGTCCGCGAAATATTATGAAAAACTGCCTGATGGAATGAGAATAAATATCACCGGTGGAGAGCCGACGTTAAGGAAAGATATAAATGAAATATTTCAGATTCTTTATCCAAAAGCCAGTCTTCTGGAATTAAGCACAAACGGTTATTACACAGATAAAATTGTATCGCTTGCGAATAAATACCCGAATATTTTGATTCGTGTAAGTCTCGAGGGACTTCCAGCTTTAAACGACAAGTTAAGAGGCACAAAAGACGGATTTGATCATGCGTTGCGCACGATGCTTGAACTGAAAAAAACCAAATGCAGAAATATAGGATTTTCAATAGTGATAAATGATAAAAATATGGATGATCTAATAAGCTTATACGAATTATGCTGCTATCTCGATGTCGAATTGGGTAATTCAGTTATGCACAATTCGTGGTATTTCCACAAGACAGATAACGCCATAGTTGATAGGGACAAAACAGTCCGGATAGAAGAAGAGTTCATTAAGGCAATGCTCCAATCGAAACGTAGGGGGTTCAGGGGCAAGCTAAAGGATTATGGCAGGGCTTATTTCAATAAAAGCATTTTAAGAAGATTCCAGGGTGATTGTGTTAATTATCGCCCGCCATGCGGCGCCTTGGAGGATTTCTTCTTTATAGATCCTTCCGGGAACGTAACACCATGTAATGGTTCTGAAGAAGAGTGGATCATCGGGAACATTAAAGAGGATACGTTTGAGAATATCATTAACTCTGAAAGAGCCAAGGAGATACTGAAAATAATCAAATCCTGCCAAAGGGAGTGCTGCTTTATTGTTACAGAACGTCACGATATGGTAAGAAAACCGTGGAAGCCCATATATTGGGTAATAAACAATAAGATCAGGCTTAGCATGAACAAGCCCACTCAACTGTAGTTTCTATGAAAATCGTATTTGTTGGCACTCGCGGGTTACCGAATGTCCAAGGTGGTGTTGAAAAGCACTGCGAGGAATTAACGAAACATTTGGCCAGGCTGGGTTGTGATGTCACAGTACTAACAAGAGCGCCTTACGTAGATTGCTCAATAGCCAGTCATAATAGTGTTAAGCTAATTCATTTGCCCGCAATAAGGAACAAATTCCTTGAAGCATATTGCCATACCTTCTACGGGATTATTGTGGCACGGAAGCTAAACCCGGATATTTTACATATTCAAGCCATTGGACCAGGATTTTTCTGCCTATTTGCACGCATACTAGGTTTAAAAGTTGTCCTGACCAGCCATGGATCGAATTACAAACACCAAAAATGGGGTAGATTCTCGCGGTCATTTTTAAAATTCTGCGAGTACATGGGGGTTAGTTACGCTAATAAAGTTATTGCAATATCACAGAATATTGCGAACGAGATAAAAACTCAATATAACCGGGAAGCGAAGGTTATACCTAATGGAGTAGAGATTCCTCAGGTTGAAGCTGAAAGCAATACCCTGGATGAATATGGATTGGAAAACAAGAAATACATAATTGCTGTTGGAAGGTTTGTGGCAGGTAAAGGGTTCGAGGACTTGATCGAGGCTTTCGGCAGAGCATCGCTATCTTCATTCAAGCTGGTGATTGCCGGAGATGCGGACGTAGAGGATGATTACAGCCGAGAACTGAAGGAACGGGCAAGACGGATGCCAAACGTTGTATTAACTGGTTTTATTACAGGTAAACCGTTGAAGGAGCTTTATAGCCATGCCGGGCTGTTTGTACTACCTTCCTATTATGAAGGCCTGCCGATAGCGCTGCTTGAGGCGATGAGCTACGGGCTGTCTTGCATAGTGTCGGATATACCCGCTAACAGGGAAGTTGGACTTGCCGAGGAAAGGTATTTTAATCCGGGAGACATCAAAGGGCTCTCGGATAAGATAAGGGAATTTGCCGCGAAGCCGTTAAGCGAAGAGGAAAAGTCCCGCCAGATAGCACTGATAAGAGAAAACTACGATTGGGATAAGATTGCCAAAGAGACCCTCCAGGTATATCGCGATATCCTTTAAAAGACTTCCTGTATTTCTGCTTGACAAGGCATTATTCTAAAAGGTAGAATATTACCACATGAAACAAGCCTGCCTGAGTGGGGGACCGGCATTGGCAATCGGAGGAAACTACGATGCGGAAAATTGCCTTTTCGGTTCTTTTTTTATGCCTGATTTCCAACCTTGCTATAGCTGATATATCAACAATAGTGCTCCAACCGGGCCCTACGGATGGGAAAGATTCCATGGTCTCGGGAGCGGTGCCTAACCTCAACTATAGCCCATCAACCGGCAATTACTTCGGGACATTCGAGAGGAACCAGGCCCTGCATGACGGGATATACAATGCCAACCATTCATTTGCGCTATATCAATTCGGGATGCCGTCGGTGCTCACCGGCCAGGATATACTGAGCGCGACGTTCGAAGTGTATATATGCAACAACGTAATCAACACGAGCGGCGCAACAGGATATAAGACGCTGGGAGCGAACCGGATCACGAGCAATTGGGATGAATGGGCGGTGACGTGGAATACGAGGCCGTCAGAAGACACCTCCGTGATAGATTATTCGAATAATTTCTATGGCTACAATGCCTGGGCCTCATTTGATGTGACAAATTTCGTGGAAGGATGGGTCTCGAACCCGGCATCGAACTACGGGATGTACGTGAAAGACCCATGGACGACATATTACAGCTACACGTGCCTGCAATCATCGGACTATAGTAACGCAACGTACCGTCCGAAGCTCACTATAACCTATAACGTTGTCCCGGAGCCGTGCAGTATGATATTATTTACTGTAGGGGGAAGCGTCTTGTTCCTCCGACGTAGAATCCGCAAATAATACATAAAAATAGCAAGTAAATTTAGTTGACAAAAACCCTCATTCTGGTACAATAACCACGTTGCTTCAGAGTTTACCCACCAGTGATATTTTCTGAATTCTTATAGTACACCGTCGTACTAATATTCGGAGTAAAAAAATATGTTTAGAAACATTTTGTTTGTAGTGGCTGTGGCAATGGTTTTATCGTTCTCAGTAAACGCGTTCGCAGACTTTGAAGTCCATATGGTGGACGCGCTTGGAAAGAACCTGCCTTCGGATTTCCGGGATGGCGGGGATTTCCAGCTTAGCGAGACACCGTACTTGTATTTCAATGTTGAAGACCTGAGGCAATATACTTTTGGCGGGTCTTATTGGACCGATCCGGACAATGAGCTTGAGCTTACAGCTCCCGCGCTTGTATCAGGGAATGATGTCTGGTATACGCTTGACTGGACTTCGGTAACCAAAACGCCCGGTACGTGGACGGTGGAAGGTTGGTATAAATCGGCCGGCATTTTAAACTATACGTCGGATACAGTGACGTTCAATTATGTTCCCGAGCCGATTTCGACCGCTTTGTTCCTGCTTGGCGGAGCGACATTAGTTGTTCGCAGGATGAGAAAGGAAAATAGAAAAATATGAAAAGGATATTAGTTCTGGCGTTCATTATATTAATGGCGGCCGCGTCTGCTTCGGCCGACCAGGTAAGTTTTGTCTGGAACTCGAGCGGCGACACCATACAGGGAGTCGATGGCGACACATCCTGGTGGTCGAGCAACGACAGCATGGTCAACCTGAATACTTACCAGTTAAGTTTGTTAAGCGGTTCCGCTGAAGCGATCGGCTATGATGGCCTGTGCAAGGGCTGGCTTACTCAGCGCGGGACTAGGGGCCTCGGCATATCGGGAAGCGAGAACGACGAAATTGACAGCTATGATAAGGTCGAGAAGCTTGTTTTTACGTTCGATGCGCCCGTCTACATGAATTCGTTCGAGGTCAGGTCGCTGTATTATGAATCAAGCTTACTGACGAACGGCGACCACATGGAAAGAGGAGTAGCGAATTTTTATCTCGACAGCGCAAATGTATATAAGCAGTGCCTTACCGGCTCGGAGAATATATCGGCCGGTGGCGACGGGATAGCAAGCTACTCGTACGACCAGCCGTTCCTTATCGACAAGATCGTATTCAATGTTCCCGCGAACAAATGGTATACGTACCAGAGCGAGTTTTCAGTGGCGAAGATGGATGTTACCACCGCGCCTGAACCTGTGAGCACGGTGCTATTCATATCGGGTGGAGCGGTAATGTTGGTGAGGAGATTCAAGAGGGCGCGCTAGCGCGGAAGGAGCAGTTAAATGAAGAAGATAGCTTATTTACTGGTAGTTGCGGGCTTGTTATGCTTCAATCAGGCATTCGCCGATGATCTTAGCCCGACGGATGATGCGTATACCTATAGCCGCAGCGCAAACCGAGACACGAATTATGGCGATAGTTTGGTTTTAGATATCGGCAAGATATACTCCTCGAATACAACCCAAAGCTATCTGAAATTTGACTTATCAAGCTATTCCGCAGGCATTGATTCAGCATATCTTTATCTATATCAAAATGTTGGTGTATTGCCAGCCGATATTAATGCTTATTCAACCTCGAATTCCTGGAACGAAAATGATATTACGTGGAACAACCAACCGTCGACCTCCGGGACACCTGTTACTATTTCGGCCGGGAGCGGTATCGGTTGGTATTCATGGGATGTTACATCTTTGGCTCAGAGCGCGGCTGGGAATAGCTTCTCCTTGGCTTTGACGTCGAGTAATTATGCACATATGTTTAATTCGAATGAGGCACTGACGAATAAGCCCTATCTGGCCGTTACAGGAATTACGGTTCCGGAGCCGGTCAGCACGGTATTATTTATTATGGGCGGCTCAGTGCTTTTAGCCCGCAGGATTAGGAAGGGGAGAAAATAATGAAGAAGGTATTATTCCTGGCTTTAGTTTTTCTGGTCGCGAGTTCCGCGACGGCGCATGCCATATCGGACATTTCCGGCTATTTCAACGCGGACAACTGGTATGACATGTATATCAGCACTGATGATTCGCAGTTAGGTACTTTAGTCGGCAGTTCAGATAGGGGAGTATTTGATTGGGCAACTTCTGAAGATATAGGGAATTGGGGCATTACCCTGACGCCCGGAGTGACAAATTATCTCCATATAGTTGCATGGGATGACAATTACAATATCGCGGGTGTGCTCGGTGACCTTCATCTGAACAATTCGAATTATGTGTTCAGCAACGGGACAACTTCACTGCTGACGAATACCGAGGACTGGACAGTTCGTTTGGGTAGTTTCGCGGAATCCACAGCAACCATTGTAAATTCCGGCGGCTACACCAATGGCAGCACAGACAGTCCCTGGTATGAGTTCCTTGGCTCTTCGATCGCCAATATAAGCGGCGATGCCCAGATGATCTGGACGAATGAAAACGGAGAAAGGGATCTCGGCGCGACAAGGTATTTTTCGACGTCTATAAATACGGTCCCTGAACCGGTGAGCACGGCATTGTTCCTGCTCGGCGGCGCGACGCTGGCGGTCAGGCGGCTGCGGGGTAAAAAGAAATAGAAGTTGCGGGGAGTTGAAAAACTCCCCGCTTTTTTATTAACCTAATAAAAGGAGGGCGCGATGCGCAACAGGGTGTTATTGGCTCTTGTCTCGGTTCTGTTCTTGATAACGGCGGCAGGCACGGCATCGGCGTATACGGAATCGTCGACGGACCTCTGGAATTACCAGAATATTTCGAACTTGGACCTATATGTCAACGGAACATACCTGCTTACAGCTGATACTTCGAACAGCTATGATAACATGACAGGGCAATATTATAACGCGTTCGGCGCATACTATTCTAACGGCGACGGGACAGCGGCGCGTTTTCCCGACTGGGATTACTCGAGTGGTTCGCCGACGACATATGCCGATGGGACAGTATGGAGCTTAAGGCTTACGCTTAATTCGTCGGTTACGGTAGGAAGCTTTGAGCTTCATGCCGAGCATGATGCTATGAATGACGGGGCATATCGCGGCTCCGATTACAGGGGGTTCAAGCAGTTCAGCTTATATTCCTCAACGGACGGGAATAACTGGGGCAGTGCGTTATACGTGTATAACGCCTCGAATCCATACAATGGGGAATTAGGCGGGTTGAATTATAACGTATTGGATATCGTAAGGGACATAGACCCGACGGAATCTTTGTATTGGAGGATGGATTTCGTGCAGAACGGAGCTACGGCATGGGCTTCCGGGCCGCGTGTTAACGAGCTCGACGGTTTTGCGGCGACGGCCGTGCCGGAGCCGGTTTCGACCACGTTATTCATTCTCGGCGGAGCGACGCTGGCTGCAAGGCGCCTGCGCGGGAAGAGATAGATTTTTGGGTGAGAGCAAGACAACCAGGGGGATGAGGAGATGAAGCACATTTTGTTAGCGGTATTGTTTGTGGCGCTCGCGGCGGCGCCGGTATTTGCCGACGAAACGAACATGGTGTATAACCCGGGTTTCCAGATGGCCCTTAATGGATGGAGTGTTTGGGGTTCGGCCTGGTTAGCCCCGGAAGGCCAGGATAGCACAAACGCGGCCTATTCATGGATAGGCTCGGGCGGATGGCAGGATATCGCGATAACCGACCCTCTGAAGACATTAAAGATAAGCGGCTGGCTTGCCGACATGAGCGAGACGCTGTATTTGGATCCGTTGGATACTACTGCCTACGTCGCATTCCGTCTTGAGTTCAAGGATGCCAGCGGCACCATACTTAACAAGTGGGAATCGGATAAGCTTTACGGGAACGGTTCGGGTTTAAGCTGGACACAGCTTTCGGGTTATGCGACGCCGGGCGCCGATGTAGTAAAAGCGACGCTTGTCTGGGAAACCCAGGGAAGCGGACACGGGACCGGCAGGTTTGATAATTTCAGCGTAACGGCGGTCCCTGAGCCGGTTAGCACGGCGCTGTTCCTTCTTGGCGGCGCGACGCTTGTCGCGCGGAGATTGCGCAGGAAGTAGTTATTTCCCGAAGAGGTATTCCGATTGTTCGGGAGTGAGGCTGCGGGAAAGGTCTTTGACGAAGTCCTTAGCGAGGCGGAGGGCGGTATCTGTGCCGCCTTTGCGGGTAGGTATATCGAGCCGGACCATGAGTCCGGCTTTTTTCTTTTGGAATATGGACGACCATAGCTCGATGAACTTTTGTTCCGTCCAGCCGACTATCTTCTTGTCTATACATATCCAGTAGACCATCGTGAGGCCCTCGCCGCCTTTATCCATTGAGAGCGCGTGGGCCTTGAACGTCTTGCCGCCGGCGGTCAGCTCGATATCGTCGAGCTCGGTGATCTTGTATCCGCTGGAGCCGTAGCACACTTTCGGGTTGTGGAAATTCCCGGCGTCGAGGACGAGCAGGAGGAGGCGTTCGCCGAGGAAGTTGCCGTAGACGCGCGCGAAGACATCGCCGACGAAATTATAGACCTCCTGGTCTTCCATCTTCGATTTCATGCTGCCGGAGACATCCATGCTCTGCCAGCCGGTCATCGCTACTGGTATATTTATTTTAGATAGCGTGTCCGTGCTTTTGTATTTCCATTTAGGCAGGGCAAAGGCAATAATCATTGTTATTACAAGCAAAAGTAAAAGCGTTACTGTCTTATTCATGCTTATCTTATCGTTTATTTTCATATTTTTCCATGATGAATTCTATAAACAAAAGGCCTATTATCATTATTACGAATATTACGCCGCCGCTGAAATAATGGAAGAAGCCCTGCGCGACCTTCTCGCCCTTATGGTATGTAAGCAGGCAGAGCGTAATTACGCGGACAAGGTTGCCGAAGAGCGCGAGAGGTATTATCGCGGCGACGAGCACGAACTTTTTCAGCAAAGTCCCTTTTATGACGTATACATAGAATATGCCGAGGGAGAACATCGTTATGAGCGAGCGGAACCCGCTGCACGGCGCTCCCATGAATATCTCGTGGGTTCCGAGGTAGATCATCAGACCTTCGCGGTGTATGGGGTAGTGGATGGCGTTCATTATCGCTACAGCGGCGACCGAGATGCCGTGGCGCATAGGTATCGTTATCGCGTCCAGCACGCCGAGGGGCGGCGGCATCATTAGAAGGAGGTAAAGGATCGGGAACGAAAGCAATTTTGCCAAACCTTTCCCGTAAATATAAATAATAATACCGTAGAGCAGGGGAATGAGCGAAAGTGTCGTTATGAAAAAGAAACCAAACTTCCAACCGACGATGAACATGAAAAGGCCCAAGACTGCCAGTGAAAGCCCGGCGGCTGTCCTTGGGGCGTCCGGGCCCTTATAGCTGCGAAGGTTGCGCCAGGCAAGGAAGAGCGATAGGGGGAGTATGAAATACGCGTGCGTGTAATCTATTGTCTCCCAACGAGCTTTGTAAAGCTGGTAGATGACAGGAGAGTAGAGAACACCCACTAACCCCCAAATTAGCAAGTGTGCCATAAAGATATTATACCAGAGAATTAAGTGTTGTGTCCCCATAAATTTTGTTATAATATGGGCTTAACAGGAGGAAAAATATGGGAAGGATGGCGGTTTCTCTTATTATAATGGCGGTATTTGCGTCGGCGCCTGCCGTGGCGTACGCGCATGCTCCGTCCAACGTCGATGTGTCGATGACGGATTCCGGAAGGGTCCAGGTCGTGGTCACGCACGCCGTCGGGAACCCGAAAGCCCATTACATATATAAGATAGAAGTCAAGGTGAACGGCGAGAAGGTAGAAGAAAAGGAATATAAGGAGCAGATAGGCAACCAGCAGGTCGATTCGTTCGGGATCGCCGGGCTGAAGGCGGGCGATAAGGTCGAAGCCCAAGCGTATTGCATTAAGGGCGGGGACCGCAAGGGGGAGATGATAATAGAATGATAAAGTTATACCGGATGATACAGTATACGGGAATAGCGGCAGTGGTATTGCTGGTTGCGACGGCGGCCACGGGGCTCGCGCGCGTTGATGTCGAGGTGCACGAGCATCTCGGGATCGCGACGCTGGCGGTAGGATTGCTGCATGGCGGATTGGTCATATTCAGGAACATTAAAATTAAGGCGGCGCAGAAAGCCAAATGAAGAATAGGTGTGTCCCCTCGGTGTATGGCCCCTTATTGCTGGCGGCGGCGGTATTTTTGGCGGTGCCGCAGGCGCATGCCGTGACGATGACCGGAGTTTTGAAGGACAATTCGAACACCGGCATAAAGAAATTAACGAAGGAAGAAGAGAAGAATTATATAAGGGAATGCGGCATAAAGGATGATTTCAGCGTCCAGGTAACTACGAAGAACCAGAAGAAGTTCGACAGGAACCGCGACGGTTACTTGAGCGGAAGGGAACTGGAAGAGTACCTGAAGAAATACGACTAAACTATACCGGAGGGACTTCGATGGTCGATTTCGGGGCGATAATAGGGGATTCGGCGGACTGGACGAAGAAGGTGTTGTTCCATCCTTTTAATTTCAAGAAATGGCTCATACTCGCCTTTATCGCTATAATGGCCGGTTCGATGTCGAATGGGTGCAACTATAACTCAGGGAACAACCATCAATATGAATCGCAGCAGCAACAGGGCGAGGGTGTCACCTCGGACGGCTTCGCCAGTGGCTCCCGGGAGGGTGGGACATGCGCGGCACCGTCGGCAGCGGGGCAGGACATGACAGCCTTCTGGGCCGTCTTCGGGTCCGTGATGCTGTTCGTAGTGGCGTTGGTCCTTTTGTTGATGTGGCTCGGTTCGCGATTCGCGTTCGTATTCATCGAAGATATCGTGAAGAACGACGCTTCGATAAGGAAGCCTTTTGCGGACAACGCCGTCGCCGGCAATTCATATTTCAAGTTCAATATCCTGTTCATGGGCATATTCCTCATTACTTTGCTGCTCTTCATCGGCATGGGGATATTCATATACATGAGATCCGCGTTCCTCGTCTTCATACCGCTGATACTTGTATTCCTCGTCGTGGTATCGGCTGTCGGCATATTCTCGGTCATGTTGATAGACCTGACACTGCCGATAATGTATAAGGACAGGATAAAAACGCTAGCGGGGATAGCCAAGTCATGGGCGATCGTAAAGGCCAATAAAGGGAATTTTGTCGTATATATCCTGATAAAGATAGGACTCGGCATCGGGGCGGGGATAGCGTATACGATCGCGGCCATCGGGGCGGCGATAGTGGTGCTGATACCGGTCGTGCTTGTCGTTGTGGCGCTGTATTTCCTGTCGAAGGTGCTGCCTGCGGCTGCGGTGCTGCCTTACTGGATAATAACCGGCGTCATACTGACACCGATATGTGTTTTTCTGTTCTATTGCCTGATGTCGCTTAACCTGCCATTCGCGGTATTTTTCCGCTCTATGAGCATGAAATTCCTGGAGAAACTGGATCCGCAATATGCCCTCATACCTTCAGAAAAACAAGTGGCGGCTCAACAGTAAGAACGAGCTTGAGCTCACGGTAACCGAATCCAGGGGCCTCGGAAGCGTCGAGGCCCTCAGTATGAAAGGCGAGATCGCCGGGGTCGAGCCGCACGGGATCACCGCTTTAATTACGTCCAAAAAAGTCGGCGGCGTAGAGGTCACCCGTATCGTTAAGCTCAACGGCAAATGGCAGGCCGACGGGAAGAACCGGCTTTCCTTCGCGGTATCGAAAGAGGGCGGGAAGGAAGATATCCTCGTCCTCGACGGGAAATGGGACATCGGCAAGGACAACGAGATAGTATACCGTTACAGGAAGACCGCCCTGAAGAAGCGCGACAGGATAGAACGTTCGCTCGTATTCAGGGGCGCGTGGCGGATAAACGGGACGGACAGGATATCATACCTGCTGGATTCGAGCGGAGAGTCGGGTTTTGTATTCAAGGCGCAGCTGGATAAGGCAGGGATAGAAGGGAAGCTCGGGGCGCTGAAATACAAGGTCGGGATAGGGGTGTCGCGCTACAAGCGGCCCGTCGAGAGGGTCGTAAAGATATTGGGCACCGTGCGTTGGGACATTACAAAGCGCTATTCGCTGGAGTTCGACGCAACCGGCGCCCGGGGCCGCAAGCCGGGCATGGCACTGACGCTGAGCCGCAAACTGCTCGGCGGAGAGGCGTTCCTGAGGCTTAAAAAGCTTGCGGGCGAAAAGAAGGCGGAGGTTGGGCTAAAGTTTGATTTTTGATTGACCTGGCCCCGAGTTTATGCTAAAATTACTTTTCTAAATGCGGGCCGCTAGCTCAATCGGTAGAGCAGCAGACTCTTAATCTGTTGGTTGAAGGTTCGAGTCCTTCGCGGCTCACCATATGCTGTTTTTTTGTCTTCGCGCGGATGGCGGAATTGGCAGACGCGATAGCCTTAGGAGCTATTGGGGAAACCCGTGGAGGTTCAAGCCCTCTTCCGCGCACCAATCCAGGCGCGAGGCGTTGAGATTATAAACAGATATCAAGCGGGTGTAGCTCAGTTGGTAGAGCGCTACCTTGCCAAGGTAGTTGTCGACGGTTCGATCCCGTTCACCCGCTCCATTTCCAAAACACTTTTTAGGAGGAAGCCGCAATGAAGATAATGGACTTTCTTAACCCGGATGCTGTTACCGCAGATCTTCAGGCGAAGACAAAGGAAGACGCGATAAAAGAACTCGTCGACCTCCTGACCAAGGCCGGAGCCGTGAAAGAGAAGGACAAGCTGGCGAAGATACTCATGAGCCGCGAGGCGCTGGGTTCGACCGGCATCGGTTCGGGCGTAGGCATACCCCACGGGAAATGCGACGGGGTAAAGGAGTTGACGGCCGCGTTCGCGCTCTCCCCGAGGGGAGTGAATTTCGATTCCCTCGACGGCGAACCCGTGCATATCTTCTTCCTGCTTGTCGCGCCGCAAGATTCGGCGGGCCCCCACCTCAAAGCGCTGGCTAGGATATCACGCCTGCTCAAGGACAGGGTCTTCCGCGAATCCCTCAAGCAATGCAAAGACGAGAAGAGCATCCTGCGACTCATCGAAGACGAAGATACGAAGCGCCACTAAACTGATTTCCCGAAAAGGATAAGAGATGCGGTGGTTTAAGTGGTTATATCCGGGTATGAGGATAAAGAGGTGGATATTCCTCTTCACCCTCGGTATATCCGCGGTAATGTTTGCCGCGGGCTTCCTGTGGTTTGGTTACGAAAGATATTCAGCGACACATAAAGCGAATTACCTGGTCTTTGGCACGCTGCTTTTCAGCGCCGGCATCATCATGATGACGATAGGAATAAGGAAGATGGTCAAGTCGTTCGTGACGGTCTTCCTGCCGCGCCGCGAGAAGGACCTTGTTGATATCATATTCAGGCAGAGGCAGCTCTCGAAGGGCCCGAAGATAGCCGTCATAGGCGGAGGGACGGGGCTTTCGGTATTGCTGCACGGCCTGAAGGAAGTGACGTCGAATATAACGGCGATCGTGACGGTCGCTGACGACGGCGGAAGCTCGGGAAGGCTCAGGACGGAGTTCGATGTCCTGCCGCCCGGCGATATACGCAACTGCCTCGTCGCGCTTGCCGACGCCGAAGGCCTCATGAGGGAGCTCTTCCAGTACAGGTTTACGGAGGGCGAAGGCCTCAAGGGGCACAGCTTCGGGAACCTTTTCATAACCGCCCTCTCGAAGATCACGGGGGATTTCGACAAGGCGATAAAGGAATCGAGCAAGGTACTCGCGATACGCGGGAGCGTAGTGCCGTCGACCCTCGAGAAGGTGACGCTGGTAGCGAAAAGGGCGGACGGGACGGAGACGTCGGGCGAAAGCACGATACCCGTGGTCACAACGCCGTCGGGCAGCAAGGTAAGCCCGATAAAGAAGGTCTACCTGAAGCCCGACAACGCGAAGGCGACACCTGAAGCGCTGCTCGCGATAAAGGAAGCGGACGCGATAGTGCTCGGGCCGGGAAGTTTATATACCAGCATACTTCCGAACCTGCTGGTCAACGGCATAGTCGAAGAGATATTAAGGTCTCGCGCGGTAAAGATATATATTTGCAACGTCATGACCCAGCACGGCGAGACGGACGGTTTCAAGGCGTCGGACCACCTTGAGGCGCTGCTGAAGCAGACGCACCACGCGCTGGTGGATTACATGATAATCAATTCGGCGAAGATACCGGAAGGCCTGAAGGAAAAATACGGGTCGGAGACGGCCTTCCCTGTAGAGCCGGACACGAAGAAGATACGCGAGATAGGCGTAGGGGTCGTCGAAGGCGACATGATAACAGTCGACGATTATGTAAGGCATAACGCCGAGAAGATATCGAAGAGGATACTCGACCTCATTTATGAGGTCAGGGGCACGGGGGCGTAATGGGGCGGGGAACAATAGATCTTTTGATGGCGGTACACTCACACCAGCCTGAAGGCAATTTCGAGTGGGTGTTCGCGGAATCGTATGAGAAGTCGTACCTGCCGTTCCTTGAGATGCTCTACGGGCACCCGCAGCTAAAGATGTCGCTGCATTATTCCGGGTGTTTACTTGACTGGATCGAGCAAAAACATCCGGAATTCATAAAGATGCTCAGGGAGATGGTAAGCCGCGGCCAGGTCGAGATGCTCGGCGGCGGTTATTACGAGCCGATACTGACGCTTATACCGGAGAGGGATATCCTCGGCCAGGTAAAGCTGATGAACGACAGGCTCAGGGAGCTGACGGGAAAGCCGGCGCAGGGGATTTGGCTTACCGAGAGGGTCTGGGAGCCGACATTGATAAAGCCGCTCGCGAAAGCGGGCGTAAAGTTCGCGATAGTCGACGATTGGCATTTCTCGTACGTCGGGCAGAAACCGGACGAGACGTCGGGCTATTACGTGACCGAGGATGACGGCTCGAAGCTGTTCATATTCCCCGGCTCTGAGAAGCTGAGGTACATGATGCCTTTCAAGCTCCCGCACGAGACGGTCGATTATATGAGGGAGCAGAAGGACCGCGGGACGGCCTCGAAGATATTCGCCGATGACGGAGAGAAGTTCGGCGTTTGGCCGGGCACGCATAAATGGGTTTACGAAGAGAACTGGCTCCGGAACTTTTTCGGTGCCATAGGGAACGAGCAGTCGTGGCTAAAGACGACGCTCTTCTCGGATTATATAAGAGATAACGGGCCGACCGGCAGGATATACCTGACCGGCGCGAGCTACCGCGAGATGATGGAATGGAGCGGCGGGTATTTCAAGAATTTCCTTGTAAAATACCCGGAATCGAACAGCATGCAGAAGAAGATGCAGTTCGTAAGCGGGCTTGTCGCGGCATCAAAGACAGCCGCGACAAAGAGGGCGCTCGAATATGTCTACAAGAGCCAGTGCAATTGCGCGTACTGGCACGGGGTCTTCGGCGGGCTGTACCTGAACCACCTGCGTTCGGCGGTGTATTCGAATATCATAAAGGCGCAGAAGGAGCTCGACAAGGCCGCGCATAAGAAGGCGGACTGGACCGAGGCAGTAGAGACGGATTTTGATTGCGATTCGTACGACGAAGTGCTCGTCTCCAACTCGAAAATAGAGCTGGACATGTCGCCGCATAACGGCGGGACGATCTTTGAACTGGATTTCAAGCCGCTCGCGCTTAACATGACCAATACGCTCACGAGGCGCAAGGAGCAGTACCACGAGAAGGCGCTTCAGAAAGCGAAAGAGGCGCAGGCAGGCAAGAAGTCCGACGGCATAGATTCGATACACGATATATCGAGGGCGAAGGACGCCGAGCTTGTAGCGGACCTCAGTTATGACTGGTACAGGAGGGTTTCGCTTATAGACCATTTACTGAAAGAGGGGACGACGGTAAAGGATTTTGCCGCGTCGAAGTACGGCGAGGCCGGCGATTTCGTGGACGGAGAGTATAAGCACAGCATAAAGAAGGGCAAGGCCGGCGCGGCTGCCGCGGTCAGCGTTGTTATGGTACGCGACGGGAATTACTACGGCGCGGACGGGGCCGCGAACGGCATGAGGATATCGAAGACGGTGACGTTGAAGCCGAATAAGGCGGCATTCGACGTGGAATATACGCTGACGAACACCGGAAGCAGGGAGATAGCGCCGAGGTTCGGCATAGAGTTCAGTTTCTCGCTGAAGGACCCGCACCTGAACAGGGTAGGCGAGGCGTCGGGGATCAGGAATATCTGCGTGAACGACCAGTGGTACGGGGTGAAGGCGGAATTCGAGTTCTCGAAGGAGGCGTCGTTCTGGTACTTCCCGATAGAGACGGTATCTGACTCGGAGCAGGGCCTCGAGAGGACATACCAGGAGATAGCGATGCTGTTCCACTGGGATGTGAAGCTGGCGCCGGGCGGGACATGGAATATGAAATTTACGGAAAACATCAAAATAGAGGAATAAGATGATAGCGGAAAAGAAAATAACCATAAAGAACAAGTCGGGGCTCCACGCGAGGCCTGCCGCTGTCTTTGTGCAGATAGCTAACAAATACGACTCGGAGGTCATCGTCAAGAAGGGCAAGCTCGAGGTCAACGGCAAGTCCATCATGGGGATACTTATGCTTGCCGCCGGAAAGAACAGCCAGGTCACGCTGAAGATAGACGGCGAGGACGCAGAGCAGGCGATGACGGAACTTGAACAGGTATTGTCGGGCGACCTCGACGCGCCCGAGACAAGTAAAGCGAGGTAACGGATGCTACTGAAGGGTATCGCGGCATCTCCCGGTATCGCGATAGGGAAGGTCTTCATATTAGACAGCGAGACCTATACCATAATCAAGCGCGAGATAGAAGAGAAGGACCTGCCGAAAGAGATCGCGCGTTTTGAGGATGCCCTTATCCAGACGAGGCAGGAGATACTCGGTATACAGGAGCGCATCTCCGACCAGCTCGGCATAAAGCACGCCGAGATATTCAACGCCCACCTGCTTGTCCTTGAAGACCGCACGCTCATAGAAGAGGTCATATCACGGCTTAAGAAGGACCTCGTCTGCGTAGAATACATATTCGACGATGTGCTGAAGAGGTATATGGCCGCGTTCCAGAAGGTCGAGGACGAATACCTCAAGGAGCGCGTCGCCGACATCCGCGATATAGGCAAGAGGGTGCTCAACCACCTGCTCGGCAAGAAGCGCGAGACGCTCGCCGACATTAAGGAGAAGGTCGTCCTCGTAGCGTATGACCTTTCGCCGTCGGATACCGCGTCGCTGCACAAGAAGAACGTCATCGCTTTCGCGACTGATATAGGCGGCAAGACATCGCATACCGCCATCATGGCGAAGGCGCTCGAGATACCCGCCGTAGTAGGCCTTAAGTCGATAACCTTGAACGTCAAGAGCGGCGACACGCTTATCGTCGACGGCTCGAACGGCGTAGTCATACTCAATCCCGACCAGGAGACCCTTTCAAAATACGAGCAGGAGAAGACGAAGTTCGCGGAAGTGGACGCATCGCTGGTCCAGTTGCGCGACCTGCCTTGCGTCACTCCCGACGGCCGCACGATACACCTGGCCGCGAACATAGAGATACCCGACGAGGTCGCGTCAGTGAAGTCGCACGGCGCGAACGGGATCGGGCTCTACAGGACGGAGTTCTTCTATCTCGACCGCACGGATTTCCCGACCGAAGAGGAGCAGTTCCAGTCGTATAGGAGCGTCGCTGAGCAGATGTCCCCGAACCCGGTCATAGTCAGGACGCTCGACCTCGGCGGAGATAAGTTCATGTCGCAGCTGAAGGTACCGAAGGAGATGAACCCGTTCATGGGATGGAGGGCGATAAGGTTCTGCCTGGCCCGTCCCGACATATTCAAGATACAGCTCAGGGCGATAATGAGGGCCTCGGCGCACGGGAAGCTAAAGATTATGTACCCGATGATATCGGGCATAGAAGAAGTCCGCGAAGCTAACAAATTGCTCGCCGAGATAAAGGACGAGCTCAGGCGCGAGGGAGTGCCGTTCGACGAGAACGTCGAGGTCGGCGTAATGATAGAGGTGCCTTCGGCCGCGCTTACCGCGGACATACTCGCGCGCGAGATCAGTTTCTTCTCGATAGGCACGAACGACCTGATACAGTATTCGCTCGCGGTCGACAGGGTCAACGAGAAGATCGCATACCTTTACGAGCCGGCGCATCCGGCGGTGCTGAGGCTCATCAAGAACGTTATAGACACGGGCCATAAGCACAATATATGGGTCGGCATGTGCGGCGAGATGGCCGGCGAGGCCGCGTTCACGCTGCTGCTCTTAGGGCTGGGCCTCGATGAGTTCTCGACAAGCCCCGTTAATATACCGAGGATAAAGCAGATCATAAGGTCGGTGGACTACAGCGCGGCGCAGAAGATAGCCGATGAAGCGATGGGATTGTCCACCGGCGCGGAGATAGAGGAATTTGCGAACATGAAGCTGAGGCAGTTAGTGCCCGGCATGGCGTAGAAAGGGAGCGGAGATGGCGTCGTTGGACGATATAGGGCAGGTAAAAAGCGTAGACAAGTCGGATATGCTCGGGCTTATCACGGGGTTCCCGGAACAATGCGAGCGGGCGTACTCGATAGGGTGCGATTTCCAGGTCCCGCAGTCGTATGTCGGTGCGGGATACAGGAACATCGTCTTCTCGGGCCTCGGCGGCTCCGCTATAGGCGCGGACCTGCTGCGCTCATACCTTATCGACGACATCAGGATACCGATATATGTAAGCAGGGATTATACGCTCCCGAAGTTCGTGGGCAGGGACACGCTCTTTCTCGCGTGCAGCTATTCCGGCGATACGGAAGAGACGCTCTCGTCGTACGCGGAAGCGAAGGACAAGGGCGCAAGGATAATAGTAATATCATCGGGCGGTAAGCTCGAGGTACTCGCGAAGGAAGACAAGGTACCGGTCATATATATACCGAAGGGGCATCCTCCGAGGACGGCGCTCGGGTATTCGTTCTTCTGCTGGCTCGATGTGCTGTATAAGCTCGGGTTCATAAGCGACAGGGCGCGCGACGCGGAAGAGGCGATTGCCGCCATGAAGGAACTCAGGGACAGGTCCATAGGCCCGGATATAGCGGCGCCAAAGAACGAGGCGAAGAAGATCGCGCAGGCGGTCAGCGGGAAATACGTGGTGATATACGGCGCGAACAAGCACATCGATTCGGTGGTGCTTAGGTGGAGGGGCCAGATAGAGGAGAACGCGAAGACGCTCGCGTCGACCCACGTCTTCCCCGAGCTCAACCATAACGAGACCGTCGGATGGGAAGGGCCCAAGGCGCTGCTCAAGGATTTTATAGTCGTGATATTGAGGGACAGCAGCGAACACCCGCGGGTCGCGAAGAGGATAGAGATAACGAAGTCGATGATCGAGCCCGGCACGAAGGTCATAGAGCTCGGCCTTAACGGCAAGCCCGGGGCTGGATTGCTCTCGCGCATGTTCAACCTGATATATACCGGGGATTTCGTAAGCTATTACCTCGCGGTCCTGAACGGCATAGACCCGACGCCGGTAGACAGGATCGCATTCCTCAAGAAGGAACTGAGCAAAATAAGATGAAAGCGCTGATACTGGCGGCCGGATACGCGACAAGATTATATCCTTTGACGAAGGACAGGCCGAAACCCCTGCTTCTCGTAGGCAAGGGCACTATCGTGGACTATCTCATAAAGAAACTGGAACAGATCCCGGAGATAGACACGATATATATCGTCACGAACAACAAGTTCTACGGCATATTCAGCGAATGGCAGAAGACCTGCAAGTCGAAGGTAAAGATCGTCATAGATAACGACGGAAGCATGACGAACGATGACAGGCTCGGTGCGATAGGCGACATAAAGCTTGTCCTCGAGAAGCAGAAGGTCTATGATGACATGATAGTGCTTGCCGGCGACAACATGTTCGACTGGAGCCTCCGGGAGTTCACGGATTTCGCGAAACAGAAACCGGACGCGTTCGCGCTCGGGGCGTATGACCTTAACGACAAGGCGAAGGCGTCGAACACCTACGGTGTAGTGGAGGTTGACGGGAACGGCAACATGGTGAATTTCCTCGAGAAGCCGGAGAACCCGCCGACTTCTATCATAGCGACAGGCATATATTATTTCCCGCAGGACAAGCTGAACATGATAGCGCAGTTCCTGAAGGTCGGCAACGAGAAGGACGCGCCCGGCCATCTTATACAGTGGATAAGCAAGGGTCAGGAAGTAAGGTGTTACGTATTCAAGGGTGTATGGTTCGATATAGGGGACCTAGAATCCTACAGGAAAGCGAACCTGGCGTTCCAGGGAAAATAGGAGACAGAATGGAAAAGAAGAATTATTTATTCACGTCCGAATCGGTCACGGAAGGCCATCCGGACAAGGTATGCGACCAGATATCCGACGGAGTTCTCGACGCGGTCCTGAAGGACGACCCTATGGGCAGGGTCGCCTGCGAGACCTACGTGACGATGGGCCTCATAATCGTAGGCGGCGAGATAACGACCAACGACAAGGTCTTCATACACGTCCACGACCTTTGCCGTGAGGTGCTCAAGGACATCGGCTATACGCACCATAGATACGGTTTTGACTACCATACGTGCGCGATATTAAACGCGATACACAAGCAGTCGCCCGACATCGCGCAGGGCGTGGACCGCGGCGGTGCCGGAGACCAGGGTATGATGTTCGGCTACGCCTGCAACGAGACGAGAGAGCTCATGCCCCTTCCGATAACCCTCGCGCACAGGCTTTCGATGCGCCTAGCGGAGGTCAGGAAGAAGGGCATACTTGATTACCTCGGGCCGGACGGCAAATCGCAGGTGACGGTCGAATACGTCAACGGCAAGCCGAAGAAGGTCACGAACGTCGTCATAGCGTCGCAGCACACCGAAGACGCGGTTGTGAAGGGCAAGTTCTCGGATAAAGCGCGCAAGGACATTATAAAGAAGGTAATAGAGCCGGTTGTCGGCAATTACCTCACGAAAGACACGGAGTATTTCATCAACCAGACCGGGCTCTTCCTGATAGGCGGGCCGCAGTCGGACACGGGCATGACGGGCCGCAAGATAATCGTCGACACCTACGGCGGTTCGACCCCGCACGGCGGCGGCGCTTTCTCGGGCAAAGACCCGACGAAGGTGGACCGTTCCGCGGCCTACATGATGAGGTATGTAGCGAAGAACATCGTCGCGGCGGGCCTGGCTGATAAGTGCCAGCTCCAGATAGCGTATGTTATCGGGAGGGCCGAGCCGGTATCGGTCAACGTCGAGACGTTCGGCACGGGCAGGATCTCCAACGAGCGCCTCGTGAAGCTCGTAAGGCAGAACTTCGACCTGACGCCGAAAGGCATAATCAAGGCGCTCGACCTCAGGAAGCCGTTCTACAGGAAGACCGCGGCATACGGCCATTTCGGCCGCGGGAACATGGGCTTCACATGGGAGAAGACCGATAAGGCGGCTCTCCTCGCGAGGAAAGCATGAAATACCATATAAAGAACACGGCATTAAGCAAGAAGGGTAAGCTGCGCATCGAATGGGCGGATGAGAACATGCCGGTGCTCCGCCTCATAAGGAAACGCTTCGCAAAGGAGAAGCCGCTCGCGGGCGTCAGGATAGCATGCTGCCTGCATGTCACCACGGAGACGGCCGGGCTTGTAGTGACGCTTAAGGCAGGCGGCGCGGATTGCGTCGTTTGCGCGTCCAACCCGCTCTCGACGCAGGACGACGTAGCGGCATCGCTCGTAAAGGACTTCAAGATACCGGTCTTCGCGATAAAGGGTGAGGACGACAAGACCTATTACAAGCATATAAACGCCGCGCTCGACCACAGGCCCAACATAACGATGGACGACGGCGCGGACCTCGTCTCGACGATCCACCAGAAGAGGCGCGGGCTCGTAGATTATATATTGGCGGGGACGGAAGAGACGACGACAGGCGTCATCAGGTTGAAGAGCCTGGAGAACAAGGGCCTGCTGATGTTCCCGGTGATCGCGGTCAACGACGCGCTTACAAAACATATGTTCGATAACAGGTACGGGACCGGGCAGTCGACGGTCGACGGCATAATAAGGGCCACGAACGAGCTGATCGCAGGCACGAACTTTGTCGTCGCGGGCTACGGATGGTGCGGAAAGGGCGCCGCGTCGAGAGCGAAGGGCATGGGCGCGAACGTCATAGTCACCGAGATCGACCCGCTGAGGGCTATAGAGGCCGTAATGGACGGTTTCAGGGTTATGCCGATGAAGGACGCGGCGAAGATAGGCGATATATTCGTGACCGTGACCGGCGATTGCAACGTGCTTCGCGCCGAGCATTTCAAGGCGATGAAGGACGGCTCTATAATCTGCAACTCGGGGCATTTCAACGTTGAGATAGACATACCGGCGCTCGCGCGCATGAGCAAAAAGAAGAGGCTGATAAGGGAATTCGTCGAGGAGTATACCCTGAAGAGCGGACGCAGGATAAACCTGCTCGGTGAAGGGCGCCTGATCAACCTCGCGGCGGCGGAAGGCCACCCGGCGCAGGTCATGGACATGTCTTTCGCGAACCAGGCGTTGTCGGCGGAGTTCGTGACGAAGAACTCGAAGCGCCTGCAGAACAAGGTATATTCGGTGCCTAAGGACATAGACGAGAAGATAGCGGCGCTGAAGCTGGAATCGATGAAGGTGAAGATAGATGTCCTCACGAAGGAGCAGAGGGAGTACCTCTCCTCGTGGGAAATGGGCACATAAAGGAAAGGGAAGAAGAAGATGGCGTTCATATCATCAAAACCGCTCTTCCAGAAGGCGTATAAGGAAGGTTATGCGGTAGGGGCATTTAACGTAAACGACATGGAGATTATCCAGGGCATCACCGAGGCGATAGCCGAGGCGAAGGCGCCGGTGATCCTCCAGGTCTCGGCCGGCGCGCGCAAGTACGCCCGCCACCAGTACCTTATCCATCTCGTGCAGGCCGCCATGGAGTGCACCGGGATAGACTGCGTATTGCACCTTGACCACGGCGAGGATTTTGAGATGTGCAAGTCGTGCGTCGACGGCGGGTTCTCGTCCGTAATGATAGACGGTTCGAAATACCCGTTCGAGGAGAACATAAGGCTGACGAAGCAGGTCGTGGATTACGCGCACGCGAAGGGCGTTCCGGTCGAAGCTGAGCTCGGGAAGCTCGCGGGCGTGGAAGACAATATATCCGTAGCGGCGAAAGACGCGATCTATACGGATCCCGACCAGGCGGTCGAGTTCGTGAAGAAGACCGGCTGCGATTCGCTGGCGGTTGCCATAGGCACCAGCCACGGGGCCTACAAGTTCAAGGGCGAGCCGAAACTGGACTTCGAGCGCCTCGAGAAGATCAAGGGCCTGCTCCCGGGTTTCCCGCTTGTACTGCACGGCGCGTCATCGGCGCCTGCCGACCTCGTGAAGAAATGCAACGATTACGGCGGGCAGATACCCGGCGCGAGGGGTGTTCCCGAAGAGATGATATCCAGGGCGACGAAGATGGGCGTCTGCAAGGTCAACATAGATACCGACCTTCGTTTAGCCATGACAGGGGCCATACGCAAGGTGTTCGTCGAGACGCCGGGCGAGTTTGACCCGAGGAAATACCTCGGGCCCGCGCGCGACGCTATAAAGGAAGTCGTAAAGAGGAAGATAGGATTCCTCGGATGCGCAGGTAAAGCTTAAATAAGGTCAGGACCTGATCTCAGCAAGCAGGTATATTCCAAGGGCCGCGAATATCAAGTTCGCGGCCCATGCTGCTATTATGGGGGGGAGGAACCCGCCTTTGCCGAGCGCGAGGAAGAACGCGTTGGCGCCGTAGAATACGAGGGCTATGACAAGGGCAAGGCCCATGCTTGCCATCGCCTTCGACCTGGTCCTCTTAAGCGCGAACGGGATCCCAATAAGCATTATGACGACGCTCGTGAACGGCAAAGCTAACTTGTAGTGAAGGTCCACGAGCAGTTTTCTCGCGGTGGACTTGCTCTCGAGCGCGAGCAGGTGGATATAATCCCTCAACTGGGCGTAATTCATGAAATCGGGCTGGGTCTGCTTCTTCAGCAAGCTCTCGGGAGTCTCGTTGAAATCGATTATCTTGGGCGTCCGGAATATCGCGGGCTTGCCGAGCACGTTGCCGTCGCGGTCGAACCTGAATGAATCTGCTCCGTGGAATTTCCAGTTCTTGCCGGTCCATTCCATGCTGACCGCGGTGACCTTCCTTTTCAGGACCTGGTTATTGTCGTGGACCAGCATCACGACATCCTTCAATATTTTCGTATCAAGGTCGAATTCCCTCGCGTAGAAGAGCTTGCCGTCCCTGCCGAAGACGGTTATGTTCTCGATCTTGTCGCCTTTTTCCTTCTGGTCCTTGTCGAAGCGGAGCTCCTTGATGGTATTCGATATTACGGCCGACTCCGGGACGACCTTGTCGTTGACGAGGAATACCGCCAGACTGATCGCGAACCCTAGGAGCAGGACAGGGGTGATGATACGCAGGGTATCTATGCCGCCCGCCCTTAAGGCGATTATCTCGTTATGGCGGTTCAGGTTCGAGAAGAGGAAGACGCACGCGAGCAGGACCGCGAAAGGCGTCGTCTGAACGAATATGAACGGCAGGGAAGCCAGGTAATACGTCCTTATGACGTCGAAGGGTATGTTGTTTTTTACGAGGTCGCTGAGGTGCCCGAGAAGGTCGCCGACGACATAAAGGAAAAGGAAGATGAAGAGGCAGTACAGGAACGGCCAGATGAAACCCCTCGTTATGTATTTGTCTATTATCTTCATTGTTCCGCCATCAGGAATATCATAACCGGCCCTATTATGCCGAATACTATGTTCGGAAGCCACATACCGAGCGCGGGGAAGAGGATGCCTTTGATGGCAAGCGCCTCGCCGCCGAGCTGTATGAGGTAGAAAGTCACTATTACGAAGACGCTCAGCACGAACCCTATGGATTTCTCGCCGCGGCGCGCCATAAGCGCGAGCGGGATGCCTATGAGTATGAATATCAGCGATGAGAACGAGTACGATATCTTTTTATGTATCTCCATCTGCAGGGGCGAAGGGTCAACGCCTTCCACCTTCAACGCCTTTATCTTCTCTTTAAGCTCGTCAATCGACATGTCAGATTTTTTCTTGTCGATCTTCAGGTCGCGGCCCTCCTTGAGGTCCAGCGTCATTATATAGGTCTTGAAGTTAAGCTTGTAGAAATTGTTCGGGTCGTTCGGGTTCGGCTCATCGACCGTCCCGTTGATGAGCTTCAGCCTTATCGCGTCCTTCGCCTCGATATAGTCCATCTCGCCTTTTTGCGCGATGATCGTGCGCGTCGGCCGGCCTTCCTGCGGCTGGTATATCCTGATGTTCGTGAGCTTGTTCTTGTCTATCCCGTATATGAAGACGATGTATCCCTTGAAAGCTTTTATGAACGTGCCGGCCTCGAGGTAGGCGGCCGGGTTCTTCGCGCCTATCTGGGTGACAAGCTTCCTCGTCTCGTACCTAAGGCGCGGCAGTATCCAGTCGTTAAGTTCGTACGACACGAGGCTGATGACCAGCCCGAGCAGGATAAGGGGATAGACGAGCTTATACAGGCTTATGCCGCTCGCGCGCATCGCGATTATCTCGTTGTCGGACGAGAGCCTGCCGAAGGTCAGCAGGGTCGCGGTCAGGACGGATATCGGCACCGTGAACGTGAAGAGCCAGGGCAGCATATAAAGGAACAGCTTGCATACGGAAAAGAAATCCACGCCTTTGTTAACGACGAGGTCGGCGAGCTTTATCATGTTTCCCGCCATAAAGGCGAACGTAGTGATCACGAAGGCGAAGATGAAAGGCCCCGCGAGCTCCTTAAGGATATATATCCTGATTATCCTCATATCAGTTTCCCCGTGCGAGGGTGAAGGCGTAGACCTTTTTTGCGCCGGCGGACTTGATGGCTTTAGCGCATTCGTGGAGTGTGGCGCCGGTGGCCATGACATCATCGATCAGCATTACCGACTTTCCGTTGAAATCGGCGTCCTGCCTTACCAGGAAGGCGCCCTTTATATTGCGGAAGCGCTTCTCCCTTGAGAGGCCGGCCTGTTGCGGCGTATAACGAATCCTTTTTATCCATTTATTCTCGAGCTTCTTGTCGAACTTTTCCGCGAGGTGCCCGGCGATGAGCTCCGACTGGTTGAATTGCCTCTCGCGCAGTTTCACGGGATGCAGGGGTACGGGCACGAACATGTCTATGTCGCTGAAGTTCATGTTCCTTTCGGCGTATTCGGTCATGAGGCCGCCCAGTATCTTCGAGAGGTCCTGCTTGCCGTCGTATTTCATAAGGCAGATGCACCTCTTGACTATGTCATCGTAATCGGCTACGTGGTAAGCGGCGTCGAACGCAAGGCCCTGCTCGGTGAAACTCCAATGGGGGGTATCGGCATACCTCATTATCCTGTTGTTGCAGGGGGCGCACAGACGGGCGTCCTTAGCCTCATGGATCCTGTTGCTGCAGATGAGGCAATCCTGCGGATACAACAGGTTAAGGATAGTAAAGTAGAAACTGCCGGTTGATGACAAAATCATCCTTAACATTTGCTATAAAATAGCATAATATCGACGAGGTGTCAATTGACTTCCGGCCCGGGGGAGCATATAATATATCAGGGGGAAAAGGGAGGAGATATGAAAAGTGGCGGTGCGAGGAGAAGGAACTATTTCGTAAACCCGGGTATGCAGGTGCGTTATATGGCGGCGATAGTTTTGTGCATGCTGCTGGCCTCGCTGCTGACGGGCGTGGTGATGTATTACGGTATACTCGGGAGGGCGGTGTCCGAGTGGTCGGCGTGGAAACTTTCCGAAAAGCTGCAGATGGCATCGCGTATCAAGGACTACGAGGACACCAGGTACGGCACGGAAGAGGTCCGCACGCCGGAGAATTATTTCAGGGAGGCGCGTTTCCTGAGCGAGGACGGTCAGCAGTCGGTGTATTACATACTAGATGATACGAAGAACGAGCTCATGACAAGGATACTTCCGATCGTGCTTGTCATAGCCGCAGCGAGCATCTTCCTGTCGCATAAGATAGCGGGGCCGGTAAGCCGCATCGAGAAGTCGATAAATTCGATGTCGAGCGGCAATCTGACCGCGGGTTTCCGCCTCAGGAAGGGCGACGAATTCAAGGGGCTGTCGGGCATGCTCGAGAATATGGCCGAGATATTCAGGATGAAGATAGACATATCCGTGAACTCGCTCGATGAACTGATAAAGGACGCGGACAAGTTATCACCCGCACAGATCAAGTCTAAGGCGGAAGAGGCGAGGAGGCAGTTACTGTTCTTCAAGACCAAGCCATGAAGACAATCGTCGCGCTTGTGCTGGTTTTGTCGGTCGTTTCGTACCCTGCGGCTTGCCTCTATGCCGGTAACGGCGGGACGGCGCAGGATGAATTCGTAGACAAGATAGAAAAGGACACGTTCAGGTATTTCTGGGAGAATGCGGACCCGGACACCGGCCTTATAGCGGATAACGCCTCCGCCGGCGCGCCGTGCAGCATAGCGGCAACGGGTTTCGGCCTCGCGGTCATATGCATCGGCCACAGCAGGGGGTGGATAACCTACGACGAGGCGTATAACCGCGTATTCAGGACGCTTAAGACCTTCAGGAACACCCTGAAGAACGAGCACGGGTTCTATTACCACTTCGTCGACATGAAGACCGGCAGGAGGGTGTGGAAATCGGAGCTCTCCTCGATAGATTCCGCGATATTTTTTGCGGGCGCGTTGTTCGCGGCGCAGTATTTCAAGGGCACGGAGCTCGAGCGGCTCGCCAACTCGCTTTATTTGCGGGCGGATTGGAAATGGATGACGAACGGGACGAGCCTGTTATGCATGGGGTGGACCCCGGAGAACGGTTTCCTCGGCTCATACTGGGATTGGTATAACGAGGGGCTGATCGCGTATATACTTGCGATAGGTTCCCCGACGTACCCCATACCGGCTGAATGCTGGAAGGCATGGAGGAAGCCGGTCGGAGAGTACGGCGGGTACAAGGTCGTATATTCATTCTTCGGGAGCTTGTTCACCTACCAGTTCGCGCACGCGTGGGTCGATTTCAGGAATATCGAAGATAACGGCATAAATTACTGGCAGAATTCCATAAATGCGGTGCACGCGAACAGGAAATTCTGCATCGATAACGCGCGCTCCCATAAGGGATACGGCGAGGACGGATGGGGGCTTACGGCGGGGGACGGGCCTGGCGGCTACAAGGGCTACGGCGCGATGCCCGCGGAAAAACTGATCCAGGACGGGACTATCAACCCTTACGGCATGGCGGCCTCGATGCCTTTCGTGCCCGAGCTCTCGCTGAAGTCGCTGAAGAAGATATACGACAGGCACGGCAGCAGCGTATACGGGGAATACGGTTTTAAGGCCGGGTATAATATCGACAAGAACTGGTTCAGCAGCAACTATATAGGCATAGACCAGGGAGTGACGGTCCTGATGATAGAGAACTACAGGACAGGCATGGTGTGGGAAAATTTCATGAGGAACCAGTGCGTGAAATCCTGGATGGAATTATGCGGTTTCACGGTTAAAGCCCCTTGAACGGATTTTGGTATTGTGCGATAATACGCTGGGAGGAAAAGATGATAAGGATAGAAGACAAGCTGTTCGTGAACAGGTTCAAACTGGGGCCGGAGCCCCATATCAAGGTAAAGGACAAGGAACTTTGCCTTAAGTGCGCCAAGAAACAGTGCTCCATCGGATGCCCTTCAGACTGCTGGAAGATCAACGACAAAGGAGTCGCCGAAGTCAACGTCGACGGGTGTCTTGAATGCGGCACTTGCCGTGTCATCTGCGATGAATTCCAGAACGTTGACTGGAACTACCCACAGGGCGGATTCGGCATTCTCTACAGGTACGGTTGATAGCAGGCGATCCTAACCGCATTTTGCACCGCCAATACAAATAAGGAGACCACTATGCCCGCAAGAGACATAAAGATACTCGAGTCCGCGATAAAGATGGAACTCGACGGAAGGAAATTCTACCTGAAGGCGGCGAAGACCGCGAAGAACGCCATCGCGAAGAAGCTGCTCGTCTCGCTTGCCGACCAGGAGCTCATGCATATCGACCGGATAAAGGAGATAAGCGACGGCCTCAAGCATGAGAAGGACTGGGGAGATTTCGAGGGCGCAATAAGCAGGCAGGCGAAGAAGAAGCTTGCGCTCGTATTCAGGCACCTTACGAAGCCTGAGATCAAGAAACTTAAGGCCGACCCTTCGAACATCAAGGCGATAGAGATCTCGATGAAGAAGGAGACGAAGAGCTACGACTATTACGACAAGCAGTCGAAAGAGACCGGTATTAGGATAGCAAAGGTGTTTTATAACAGCCTGAAAAAGGAAGAAGAGCGCCATTACGAGCTGCTCGAGGAAGCGCTGACGATGCTTTCGGATTCCGTCTCGTGGTTCGTGAAGACGGAAGGAAGGGTAATGGAAGGCTAATTTAAGGAGGCCGGGATTTGGCTGCTGTCGAGATAAAGAAAGGCATATATTGGGTAGGCGCCGTTGACTGGAACGTCAGGACCTTCCACGGACATACGTATTCCACGGCAAGGGGCACCACCTACAATTCCTACCTGATCGTCGACGATAAGGTCACGCTCATCGACGGCGTATACGGGCCGTACGCGCTCGAGCTTATCGGGAAGATCCGCGAGATAGTGCCCGTCGAGAAGATAGAGAACATAGTGGTCAACCATATAGAGCCGGACCATTCGGGCGCGCTGCCGGAACTCCTCAAGCTCTGCCCCGGCGCAAAACTGTACGGGACAGCCAAATGCGGGGAAGGGCTCCAGAAACATTATTACGGCAATTGGAATTTCAAGGCCGTCAAGACGGGGGATAAGCTCAATATCGGCAGAAGGACGCTCACGTTCATAGAGGCGCCGATGATACACTGGCCGGACAGCATGTTCACATATTGCGCAGAGGAAGAGCTTCTATTCCCGAACGACGCGTTTGGCCAGCATTATGCGACTTCGGAAAGGTTCGACGACGAGGTCGACCAATGCGAGTTGATGGAAGAGGCGGCGAAATATTACGCGAACATACTGTGGCCTCTCAGCGGGATAATCGCGAGGAAGTTGGAGGAGATACAGAAATTGGGGCTGTCGATAAAGATGATAGCCCCGAGCCACGGCATCATATGGCGCAGGGACCCGGCGAAGATCGCCGGCTCTTACGCCTCCTGGACGAAGAACGAGACGAAACGCAAGGCGGTCATCGTGTATGAGACGATGTGGGGATCGACCGGCAGGATGGCGAGGGCGATAGCGGACGGACTTACGGACGCGGGGGTCAGCGTGAAGCTGTTCGACATCGCGCTCTCGGACAGGACCGAGGTCGCCTACCAGATGCTGGACGCCAGGGCGTTTGTCATAGGGTCGTCGACGCATGACAATGACATGCTGCCTTCGATCGCGTCGTTCCTCGAACTGCTGAAAGGTTTCAAACCGAAGGGAAGGATAACCGCGGCATTCGGCTCGTACGGTTGGGCCGGAGGCGCCGTTGCGGAGATAGAGGGCGTGCTGAAAGAGGGCGGGATGGAACCGCAGATGCCCCCGGTATCGGCCAAGTATGTGCCCGACGCGCAGGAGCTGGCGCTTTGCAGGAATTTCGGCGCGGAACTCGCGAAGAAGATCGCCTAACAAGGAGAATGGGATGAGCAAATATCGCTGTACGGTATGCGGATACATCTATGACCCTGCCGCCGGTGACCCTACGCAGAACGTAGCGTCCGGCACGCCCTTCGAGAAGCTTCCTGATTCCTGGGTCTGCCCCGATTGCGGGGTAGGCAAAGACATGTTCGAGAAGATCTGACGCCGGGCACCTATGAAGATAGCCATCGTAGGCAACGGGATCGCCGGTATAACGGCCGCTAAATATATATCTGAGAAAGCGCAGGGCACCTCGATAACGGTCTTCACGGACGAGGAATATAATTATTACCCGAGGCCCCTGCTTGACCGGCTGCTCTCCGAATCGATAACTCTCGACGGGATGTTCCCCTATGACGGAGAATGGTATAAGAAGAGGGGGATACGCGTGTCGCTCGGCGATAATGTCACGGGTATCGATACGGCCTCAAAGAAGATAACAGCGGCGAGATCGGGAACATCAGATTATGATAAGCTCCTGCTGACAACAGGGGCGTCGCCGTTCGTCCCGCCCGTAGAAGGGATATCCTCCGGGGACGTCTTCACGTACAGGAACATCTCCGATGTGCTCAGGATCCGGTCGTTCGCGAGGGATAAGAAGAAGGCGGCGGTCATAGGAGGAGGCCTTCTCGGGCTTGAGACCGCGAAAGCGCTCACGGAACGCGGCATGAAGGTCGCCGTGATAGAGCATAACTCGCGGTTGCTGCCGAGGCAGCTCGATGAGGAAGGCGCCGCGCTGATAAAGCGCTGCGTCGAGAGATTAGGGATAGAAGTAAGATTGCAGTCCGGGTGCGGCAGCGTGGACGCCGACTTATTCGTAGCGGCCGCGGGCGTAAGGCCTAATACCGCGCTCGCGAAGAGCTGCGGCATAGGCGTGCAGAAGGGAATAATCGTGGACGGCAACCTCCGGACAAACTGCCCGGATGTGTTTGCCGCCGGGGATTGCGCCGAGTTCAACGGGACGGTCTACGGGATAATACCGGCCGCGCTCGAGCAGGGGCTTGCGGCGGCATCGAACATGACGGACGTTCCCGTAGAATATAGGGGGACGACTTTCCAGGCGACGCTGAAGGTAGTTGGTATCGATGTGACGTCGATGGGGACAGTGAACCCGGAAGGCGAAGGGTATGAGTCCTTATCAAGGAAAGACGCAGCAAAGGGCACCTACAGGAAATGTGTCATTAAGGACGGCAGGCTCGTGGGTGCCATCATAATAGGAGAGAAGACGGGGGTCTCATCCCTTGTGAACATGATCAAGGAAGGAATGGACGTGTCCAAGGATAAGGACGCACTGATGGGTGATGAAGCCGCGTTATCGGGGCTGCTGAATAAAGGGAAGAACCGTTGAAAGAAGCGCTTTTAGCGTCATTTATAGCAAGTTGCTTTACAGGCCTTGGCGCGATACCCGTGCTGTTGACGAAAAAAGTATCGCATAAGCTTTACGACACGCTGCTCGGTTTTTCGGCGGGTATAATGATAGCCACGGCGTGCTTTAACCTTATTGAGCCGTCCACGCGCATAGGGAGCCTTGGCCAGACGGTGGTCGGGATAGTCTCGGCCGCGATCTTCCTTTTCCTCGTTGAGAAATCGGTGCCGCACCTGCATAACTGGTACCCTCATTTCAAAGACAGGCCTATGCACATAAAGATGAAGAGCGGTATCCTGATGATGGTCGCTATCACGATGCACAACCTGCCGGAAGGCCTGTCTGTAGGCGTTGGCTACCTCGCTTCACCCAAGCTCGGGCTTGTCCTTGCCATAGCGATAGCGTTGCAGAACATGCCGGAGGGCCTTGTAGTGGCGGCGCCGCTTAGACAGGCGGGCCTCTCGAGGCTCAAATGCCTCGGGCTCGCGACCCTTTCGGGAATTGCCGAGCCAATAGCCGCATTTTTTGGTATAATACTGTTCGGGTTCTCGCAATCGGTGCTGCCGTTCGGACTGGCGTTTGCGGGAGGAGCTATGCTGTATGTGACATTCGACGAGATAATCCCTGAATGCCACAGCCACGGCAATGAGATAGCCGCGACATTTTCAGCTATAGCCGGTTTTATCGCATTATTGCTGTTAAACGCAATCGTCGGGTAAAATTGGATCATACTGGTAATAAAATCATTCTCGGGCGAGACCTTCAAACTGCCCGTCATCGGAGACATGGCCGAGAAATACAGCAATAAATAGGGCCACAGGCGGAGATATATGAATTTATTCCAGGCGGTCGTCCTCGGCCTCGTCCAGGGGCTCGGGGAGTTCCTGCCTATAAGCAGTTCGGCGCACCTGATCATCTTCCCGTGGTTTTTCGGATGGCAGGAGCACAGCCTTTCATTTGACGTCGCGCTGCACGCCGGCACACTTTTTGCCGTAGTGGCCTATTTCTGGAAGGACTGGCTCGGTATAATAAAAAGCCGTATGCTGTGGTATATAGCCGCAGCGAGCGTGCCGGGCGCTTTGATAGGAAAGCTTCTCGAGAGCAAGGCCGAGGCCGCCTTCAGGTCGCCGTTATTGATCGCGCTCGCAATGAGCGTTTTTGCCGCGCTATTCTACGTCATAGACAGGTTCGTATGGAAATCGCGCAGCCTCAAGTCGTTGAACCTGCTGGATGCGATCATAATAGGATTATCGCAAGCGCTCGCAATAATACCGGGCGTATCAAGGTCGGGCATAACTATGGCCTCCGGCATGGGGCTTAAGTTTGACAGGGAGTCCGCCGCAAAGTTCTCGTTCATGTTGTCCGCGCCGATTATATTCGGGGCGGTCCTGCTGAAGTTCAAGGATATCGGAGGCATGGCCTCGGAAGGGCAGGGTATCCCGCTGTTGGCGGGATTCCTGGTGTCCGCCGTTACGGGGTTCCTCGCCATAAAAGGCCTGCTCGGTTTCGTGAAGAAGCATTCATTCAACGTATTCATAATTTACAGGTTTGTGTTCAGCGCCGTGATCCTCGCGGTATTCCTGCTCAGGAGGTAGCGGACAACAAGGAGCCAGCATAGATGAAGAAGCCCGGTTTTGACAACGAGAAGTACCTGAGGGAACAGACCGCCGCGATACTCGAGAGGGTCGGCAGGTTCGGCAACAAGCTGTACCTTGAATTCGGCGGGAAGCTGCTCTACGACTACCACGCGTCAAGGGTGCTCCCGGGATTTGACCCGAACGTGAAGATGCGCCTCTTCCAGAAACTGAAGGACAAGGCCGATATAATATTGTGCATCTACGCCGGCGACATCGAGCGCAAGAAGGTAAGGGCGGATTTCGGCATCACCTACGATGTGGACGCTATGAAGCTGATAGACGACCTCAGGGACTGGGGCATAGAAGTGCTGGCGGTCGTGATAACGCGTTTCGACAACCAGCCCGCCGCGAGGATATTCAAGAACAAGCTCGAGCGCCGCGGCATAAAGGTCTATACGCACAGCTTCACAAAGGGATACCCGACCGACGTCGACCTAATCGTAAGCGATGAGGGATACGGCGCGAACGAATACATAAAGACGAAGAACCCGCTCGTGATCGTGACCGGCCCGGGGCCTGGGAGCGGGAAGCTCGCGACGTGCCTCTCGCAGCTTTACCATGACCATAAGAAGGGCGTGAATTCAGGGTACGCGAAGTTCGAGACGTTCCCGATATGGAACATCCCGCTGAAGCACCCGGTAAACGTCGCGTATGAGGCGGCGACCGCCGATATCAGGGATTTCAACATGATAGACCCGTTCCACCTCGAGGCGCATAACGAGAAGACGGTCAACTACAACCGCGATGTGGAGGTGTTCCCCGTCATTAAGAGGATCCTCGAGAAGATAATGGGCGAGGGCTCGGTATATAAGTCCCCGACCGATATGGGCGTAAACCGCGCGGGTTTCGGCATAACGGACGACGAAGCGGTAAAGGAAGCGGCCAAGCAGGAGATAATACGAAGGTACTTCAGGTACGCCTGCGAATACGCGATGGGTTTCGTGGACAAGGAGACCGAGCAGAGGGTCCAGCTGCTGATGGAGGAAGTAGGCGTCAGGGCGGAGGACCGCAGCGTCGTGCTACCGGCGAGGAAAGCGGCCGATGAGTGCCGGCAGCATGAGAAGGGCAACGACGGAGTATATTGCGGCGCCGCGATAGAGCTCTCCGACGGCACGATAATGACAGGGAAGAACTCGCAGCTGATGCACGCGACCTCGAGCCTCGTCTTCAATTCGATAAAGAAGCTCGCGGGCATTCCCGATAAGCTTCACCTGCTTTCGCCGAATATCATCGACTCGATAAAGAACCTGAAGAAAGATGTGCTCAAATACAAGACCGTAAGTTTGGACCTGGAAGAGGCGTTGATAGCGCTCAGCATCAGCGCGACGACGAACCCGGCCGCGCAGGACGCGATGGAGAAACTGCAGGAACTTCACGGGTGCGAGGTGCACCTTACGCATATACCGACCCCGGGAGACGAAGCGGGGTTGAGGAAGCTCGGAGTCAACCTTACGAGCGAGCCGAATTTCGCCACAAAGAGCCTTTTCGAGTCATAATACCGGAAGTATAACATCCAGGGGGAAAAGATGAGCGGTTTTTTTGGTGTGGTATCAAAAGGTGACTGCGCGGAAACGCTTCTTTACGGGACCGATTACCATTCGCACCTCGGGACGGAGTTCGGAGGCATGGCCGTCCTGGGGGAGACGTTTACCAGGCAGATACACAGCATAAGCCAGAGCCAGTTCAAGTCGAAGTTCTTCGATGACTGCAGGAGGATGAAGGGCAACAAGGGCATCGGCGTAATAAGCTCCTACGATGAGCAGCCGATATACCTTAATTCGAGGTTCGGCCCTTTCTGCCTCGTTACATACGGCCTCATTGAGAATGCGGAAGAACTGATGCAGGAGATGCTCAAGAAGGGCACATCGTTCAGCGAGGTCACGAAGGGCAATGTCAACGTGACCGAACTGATAGCGAAGATGATCGTCCAGGGCGATAACCTGCTCGACGGCATTCAGAAGATGTGGCAGAAGATCGAGGGTTCCTGCTCGCTGCTGCTGCTCAATAAGGACGGCGTCTACGCCGCGCGCGACAGGTTCGGATATACTCCTGTCATAATCGGCAAACGGATGGACGCCTGGGCCGCGGCGACCGAGACGGCGGCGTTCCCGAACCTTGAGTTCCAGACGGTCAAGTACCTCGAGCCGGGCGAGATAGTCCTGCTCAACGAGGAAGGGATGGTCCAGAGGAAACCCGGCGGGAAGACGAGCCGTATATGCGCGTTCCTGTGGATCTATTCCGGGTTCCCGGCGTCGGATTACGAAGGCATAAATACAGAGATAGTAAGGGAGAGGTGCGGAAGGTGCCTCGCGAAGCATGATAAGGACATCGAGGTCGATGTAGTTTCGGGCGTGCCGGATTCCGGTTCGGCGCACGCCCTCGGTTACGCCATGGAATCGAAGAGGCCGTTCAGGCGTCCGCTCGTGAAATATTCGCCCGGGTACGGCAGGAGCTATACGCCGCCATCGCAGAAGACCCGCGACCTTATCGCGAGGATGAAGCTCGTCCCGATAAAGGAGATAATAAACGGCAGCAGGATAGTGCTCTGCGAGGATTCAATTGTAAGGGGCACGCAGCTGAAGAATTTCACGGTCAACAAGCTCTGGGATAACGGCGCGAAAGAGGTCCATGTGAGGCCGGCGTGCCCGCCGCTGATGTTCCCGTGCAAATACTGCCTGTCGACCCGCAGCATACATGAGCTCGCGGCGCGCAAGGCGATAAAGGTGCTGGAAGGAAGCGATGTCGAGGATGTCTCGGAATATATCGACCCGAAGACCGAAAAGTACAAGGCGATGGTCGAATGGATACGCAAGGACCTCGGGGTGACTACGCTGAGGTACCAGCTGCTCGAGGACATGGTCAAGGCGATCGGATTGCCAAAGGACAGGCTGTGCCTCTATTGTTGGACGGGGGAATCGGGAATATGAAGTCGAAGGCGATAGAGAACATAGAAAAGAAGATGGAGGGGCTCGAAGAGGGTTCCCTCAGGTACCGCGTGCTGCGCAACGTGATGCAGTTCAAGACCTCGTGGATTGAGCTCGGGCAGTCCCTTTACGCGGTATGGAAGGATAAGATGTACAAGGACTGGGGCTACCTTACGTTCGAGGCCTATTCGGCCAAGGAGATAGGGATCAGGAAGGACACGGCGATGAAGCTGCTGCGCTCGTATTATTTCCTCGAGAAGGAGGAGCCGCAGTACCTGAAGAAAGGCGACGACGACCCTTCCGAGGCCGCGAACGTCCCGAGTTACGAGGCGGTCAACCTGCTGCGCATGGCGAAGAACAAGAAAGAGCTGGGCGAGGAAGGTTACGAGTCGCTGAAGAAGAACGTCTTCGAGAAAGGCAGGGATTTCCGCGAGGTCAAAAAAGACCTTACCGCTCTCATTAGGCAGAGGGAGGACCTCGACCCGCAGGAAGCGAGGGACAGGAGGAAGTCCGCGGCGATACGCCGCGTCGTCGCGACGCTCAAAGGGCTGAAGAACGATATTGAGGTGGCGAAGCTGCTTCCCGCCTCAACGATAAAGGACATAAAAGAACTGATAGACAAGCTCGAGTCGGAGATACCTGAGTGAAGAGGGTGATCATGGCAGCGGCCGCCATACTCTTCTTAGCGACCGTACCGGACGCGAATGAGGCGGGTGTTGTCATTACCCGGCAGAGGTGTTCGGGCTCCGACGGAAAAACCTTATGGGAATCGACCGTAACGACGGCTCCCGTGAAAGGCGAGCCCGGCGCGTATATAATAACGGAAGAGGGTAAGGGCAGGTATTACGGTTTCGAGGGCGAGACCTCATGCCGGTCGGAAACGAAGTATACGGGCGGAAATGAAGGTATAAGGCCCGCCTGGCTCAAGAGGACGGTCTTGTCGCTGTCGGGAAAAACCCTGCTTGAGGAGACACAGGATTACGGCACGGGAAAGGATGAGGTGCGGTGCACGGTAAAGGATTTTGCGAAAGGCTCGGAGAAGAGCAGGTCGTTCAAATATAAAGGCGGAATGATCAACAAGATGCTTACGGGAGCCACGGTGAGGTCTATGCTTGAGGCCGGGGAGAAGCAGAGGACCGTGAATATAGTAAACGACGAGCCCGCGGTTTACAGCATTACGATAAGGGTGGAAGGCAGGGAAAAGATAACCGTAAACGGGCGTGAGACGGACGCCTTCAAGGTATGCATAGACCCGAATATAGGCCTGCTGAGCCCCGTGAAGGCGTTCATACCGAAGAATTATTCGTGGTATTCATGCGAACCCCCGTACAGGTGGCTGAAATTCAAGGGCCTTGAAGCGTCGATAAGTTCACCGGTCGTCGAGATGACAGCATTGGACAACTAAACATGGCTAAATTAGTCCCCGAAAGGTTCAGGGAGGAGTACAAGAACGAGCTGAGGCGTATCTTCGACCAGCGGATAAACCTCTTCTGTTATATTGCGATAAGCGCTTTCTTCATAGAGGTCGTGCTGGCCAGTTTCTGGTTCAGGAGGCTTCTGAGCGCCAAGGATATGCCGGGCGTCGCGGGCGGCACGATACTGGCACTGATAATACTCTTCTCAGGGAAGTTCAAGAGGCGCCTCATTATTCATAAGATCAGGGGTTTCTTCTTCAGTATCTTCCTGATTTCTATCGCGATACTCGCGGCTGCGGCGCATCCCGATGTCATAGCCAACCTGGGGATAACGCTGATACTGATCGGGCTGTTCGCGAGCGTCTTGCTGCTGCCGTGGAACATACTCGAGACCGCCGCGCTCGGCGTATATACGCTTGTCAGCTTTATCGGCGTATACGAGATGTCGAATACCTATGTGAATTACGAGATATTCGGGATCAACATAACGCTGCTTATCACCGCTACCCTCATATGCATGGTGGTCAAGAGGAGCGAGGAGATAATGAGGCAAAAGGATTTCGTGCTGAAGAAGGAGATCGAGGAGAAGAGCAAGATAATGGTCGAGGAGCTCGAGATAGCGAACAAGATACACAGCGGCCTCATGCCTAAGTCGGTCAGGACCGACCTCGTCGATATCGCGGTCGACTACAAACCGATGCTCTATATGGGAGGCGACTACGCGAGGTTCCACTTCATCGATAAGGAAAAGCTTGTCTTCATGATAGCCGATATAACAGGGCACGGCGTCTCGGCCGCGCTCCTGGTCAACAGGCTGCATACGGAAATCGAAGAGCTGCTTCGCCTGAAGATAGACCCGGGGGAGATGCTCAAGCGCCTCGACAGGTTCATCAAGTCGGATTTCGGCAAGATGAGCATATTCCTCAGCGCGTTCGGAGGACTGCTGGATTTCAAGAGCAGGAAACTGACATATTCGAATTTCGGGCATCCGCCGCAGATACTCTACAGGAAAGCGGATAGCAAGATAATATACATGGAGTCGCAGACGTTCCTCATGGGGATAGGCCTCGACGAAAGCAGCGTGTACCAGATGACGATCGATTTCGAGAAGGGAGACAAGATATTCCTTTTTACGGACGGCATGATCGAGGCGAAGGCCCCGTCGGGGGAGATGTACGGCAATAAGAGGTTCGAGGAGTTCGTCAGGCAGAACGGCGCGCTATACGTGGCGGATTTTAACGAGAGGCTGATGGCGACGCTGAAGGAATTCCAGGCCGGCGAGCAGAGCGACGACATATTCCTGCTCTCTATACAGATAAAATAGGAGGCGCTTTTGAAGGGTTTCGTCCTTACATGGATCGTGAACATAGCCGCGATGATACTCGTCATAGGGATCGTGCCGGGCATTCATTCGGAAAGCCGGCTCGCGACCGTGCTTGCCGCGCTCGTCCTCGGGCTGATCAACGCGACGCTGAGGCCCGTCGTTTTCGCGCTGACGCTGCCGCTTACGATATTATCGTTCGGGATATTCACGCTGTTCATGAACGGTTTCTTTTTTTACATAGTATCGTGGGTCGTAGAGGGTTTCGTGATAGCGGATTTTGGCGCGGCGTTCTGGGGGGCGCTTTGCTTCAGCGTGATAAGCTTCATGCTGAACCTTATCGTAAGCCCGCAGGGGAGGTTCAGGGTCTACCGTTCCGACAGGCGCGGCGGGCCCGGGGCCGGCACGCCCGCGGTGAAAGACCGGGATATAATAGACGTTGAGGCCGAGGTAGACAACGATGACGAGGAGGGGAAAGATGGCTCAAAATAGCCCGATGCTGCTTTACGGAAAGAACGCGGTCATAGAAAGGCTCAGGGCGAACATGAGGGGGGTCAGGAAAGTGATCATCGCGGAAAATTTCGATGACCCGACGGCCCTCGAGCTCATCAAGGCACGCCGCATACCGGTGCAGAAGGTCTCCGAAAAGGAGATGCTGAGGATGAAGCGGACCGAACGCCTGCAGGGCATCATCGCCGAGATAGACCCATTCAGGTACTCGTCGTTCGAAACGCTCGTAAGTAATCCTGACGGAGAAAAGCTCTCTTTCATAATGCTCGATGAGGTGACCGACCCTCAGAACCTCGGCGCGATAATCAGGATAGCGGCGTGTTTCGGCGGTTTCGGAATAGTGATTCCCGAACGCGGCGCGTGCGAGGTCAATGAGACGGTATTGAGCGTGGCCTCGGGCGGCGACAATTATGTCCCGATCTGCAGGATAAACAACCTGACGAACGCGCTGATACACGCTAAGAAGGCCGGATACTGGGCCGCGGGCGCCGTCGTGGAAGGAGGCGATGACCTCACGAAGGCGTCGCTCCCGTTCCCGCTTTGCATAGTCATGGGTTCCGAAGGCAAAGGGATACACCACGGCGTGGAAAAGCATCTGGAGATGAAGGTCACGCTCCCGATGCAGGGCGCGGCGCTGTCGTTCAACGTGGCCATGGCCTCGGCAATATTCTGTTATGAGATCGCGAGGCAGAGGCCGAAAGCCGCGAAAACGAAAGACAGATGAAAGCCGTATTCAACGAGCTTCCCGAAGAATTCACGGAAAAGCTGAAAACGGTATATCCTTCCGTATTCCCCAAGATCTGCGAGACATTCCTCCACAAGAAAGAACAGACATTCAGGATAAACTGCCTCAAGACTTCCCTGCCCGTGCTGAAGGAAGACCTTGACCGGCAGGGGATAGGATACCGAGAACTGCATTGGCCGAAAGGAAGTTTTATCCTCAGGTCGGAGAAGAAGGAATTACAGAAGAGCCCGGCGTATATTGATGGTAAAATATACATGCAGAACGTCTCGAGCATGCTGCCGCCCATTATGCTCGACCCGAAGCCGGCAGATAAGATACTCGACCTCTGTGCCGCGCCCGGGGCGAAGACAAGCGAGATCGCTTCGCTGGCCGGCAGGGAGATAGAACTCGTGGCGGTCGAGAAGCTCGGGATACGCTATGAGAAGCTCCTCGCGACGTTGAGGATCCAGGGCGTCGATTTCGCTAAGACGCTTATGGAGGACGGGATAGAGATGGGAAGGAAATACCCCGGCTATTTCGATAAGGTCCTTGTAGACGCGCCTTGCTCTGGGGAGGCACTCTTCTATATGAGGGACCCGAAATCGTTCAAACCGTGGAGCCAGAAGAAGGTCAGGGAGCTCTCGCATACGCAGAAAGTGCTGATATATTCGGGCATAAGCGCACTGAAGGAAGGCGGGGAGCTTGTCTATTCGACGTGCACGTTCTCTCCCGAGGAGAACGAGGAGGTCGTCGATTGGGCATTGAAGAAATTCGAAGGGCTTCGGCTTTTACCGGTTGACATGCCGTTGCCGAACAAGTCGCGCGGCATCGCGTCGTGGGAGGGCAAACAGTTCCCGAAAGAGATGGGCATGGCGATGCGCGTGCTCCCTAACGAGTATATGGAAGGGTTTTTCATGGCAAAACTGAAAAAGGAGAAGAGATGAAGTTCAGGCATTTCATCCCTATTATTGTTTTTACGGTCGCATTATCGGGCTGCGCGCATATGGCAAAAAGGGGGCCTGGCGCCGCGGTCGCAAAGGCCGACCCGGATACCGAACGGGTCTACGCGTGGGTAAGCGGCCTGCAGCTCGAGAACGGCCTGCTCGAAAGTTCCGACAGCAGCAACTTTGTATCGCTTTACGAGAACGCCCTTGCGGCTATAGTTTTCTCGGCTCGCGGCGACTTAAAGAGAGCGGAGAAGGTGCTCGATTATTTCGACAGGAACATAGGCGAACTGGAACAGGCGCCCGGCGGGTTTGGGCAGTTCCGCGACAGGGACGGAGCGCCGCTGGACGGCGCGCCGCACCGCTGGCTCGGGGATAACGCGTGGCTGCTGATTGCGGTGAACAATTACCATAATATCGCGGGGAACGGAAGGTATTCGAAACTGTCATCGGCACTTGAAAAGTGGATACGCTCGCTGCAGGACCCTGATGACGGCGGACTCCGGGGCGGATATGACCGGTCGGGCAAAGAGATATTGAAATCCGCGGAAGGGATCATCGATTCCTTTAACGCGGTAAAAGGATACGACGGTTTCCACAGGAAGATCCTCGGGTACCTGAAGAACGGGTATTGGGACCCGGGGAAGAAGGCGTTCCTCGCCTGGAAAGAGCACGAAAAATACAAGTATGCACTCGACCTGCATTCGTGGGGGTACTGCGCGTTCCCCCGCATGCCTCAACGCACACTGGATGAGGCCGCGATGTTCCTGACCTCAAAAAAGATGAAGGCGAGCGGCATAGAGATCACCGGGTTCTGTTTCGACCTTGACCACGATTCGGTATGGCTTGAAGGGACGGGCGAGATGGTGGTCGCCTACCGCAGCGCTGGCCGCGGATATACCGCGGATTTCTATCTCGACGAGATGAGCAAGGCGTTGATGCAAAGCGCAAACGCGAAAAACGGCAGCCCCGAAAAGGCGGGTTTGCCTTACGCGACGAATCCCGGCACGCACTACGGGGCAGGGAAGCTTTGGGACGGTGTCGACACGAACCTTTCGTTGGCCGCCTCCGCATGGTATCTCTTCGGCAAGATGCATTATGACCCGATGGAAACAGGGAGAAAGAAGAGCATACCGGCGGGAGATATGTTCTGGGCGGACAAGAAATGAGGCACATCAGCTGAAGATAAAGCGTACAGGGAAATTCTACACTTATATAGTCCGATGCTGCGACGGAACATACTATACGGGCTATACTCCGGACGTCAAGAAACGCGTGGAGACGCATAACAAGGGCAAAGGCGCTAAGTATACGCGTGACAGGCGGCCGGTCGAGCTGGTCTGGTACAGGGAATATAAATATTTCAAGCTCGCGTTCATGGAAGAGAAAAGGATAAAGAAACTTCCGAGGGCAAAGAAAGAGGCGCTGATATGCTCGACGAAAAGACGGTAAGTATCATACTGGAATTCCAGAGGAACGAGATCACGGAGGTCGGGATCTACAGGAAGCTCTCCGCGATGGCGAAGGACGCCCATAACCGGAAGATACTGGGCGAGATAGCCGATGAAGAGCAGGGCCATTATAATATCTGGAAGGAATGCTCCGGAAAGGATGCGGCGCCGAAGAACGGCAAGTACCTGTTCTATGTCCTCGTCTCGATGTTATTCGGGGTCACGTTCGGCATAAGGCTGATGGAGAAAGGCGAGAAAGGCGCGCAGGTATCTTATGCGCAGTTGGCGGGCACCGTGCCGGAAGCCGGCAGGATACAGAAGGAAGAGCTCGGGCACGAGAACATGCTGATAGGCATGATAGACGAGGACAAGCTTAAATACATGGGGTCGGTCGTCCTCGGGCTCAATGACGCGCTTGTCGAGTTCACCGGCGCGCTGGCGGGGTTTACGTTCGCGCTGCAGGATTCCCGGCTTATAGGGATGGTCGGGCTTATCATGGGTTTTTCGGCGTCGTTATCCATGGCGGCGTCCGAGTACCTTTCCACGAAGACGGAGGCGGATCATAAGAGCCCTCTCAAGGCCTCGGTCTATACGGGCATCGCATACGTGATCACGGTATTCGTGCTCGTCTTCCCGTATTTCATGACGGCAAATTACTATCTGTCCCTGGGGTTGACAGTCGTATTTGCCATACTGCTCATACTCGTCTTCACTTTTTATTATTCGGTGGTCAAAGAGATACCTTTTAAGGCCAGGTTCATGGAGATGGCCGCGATAAGCATGGGAGTCGCGGCACTGAGCTTCCTGATCGGGCTTGGGGTGAGGAAGGTCCTGCACGTAGATATATAAGGTAAAATAAAATGGAAAGAAAGAAAGTACTGGGATTCTGGGACCTTACGCTGTTCGTATTCTGCTCGATATTCGGCCTTGAGGCGATATCGGCGTCGGCGGCGATCGGCCCTTCAGCCTTATCATGGTGGCTGATAGGCATAACCTGCTATTTCCTGCCTTCAGGCCTCATATCGGCAGAATTGGGGTCGGCATATCCGGACCAGGGAGGGATGTATGTCTGGATAAAGAGGGCGCTCGGGAAAAAATGGGCCGCCCGGAGCATATGGTATTATTGGGTATCGCTGCCCGTATGGCTGCCCGCGATATACATCGCGATCTCCGAGATGCTCGGGCATATGTTCTTCCCCGGCATCAGCCTCTGGCGGCAGATAGCGATCGGGACCGCGCTTATATGGATAGCGGTCGGGATAAATCTCTGCCCGCTGAAGGTATCGAAATGGATACCTAATATAGGCTCGATCGCGCAATCCGTCGTGGTCGTGGGCATGATCTGCGCCGCTATCGCGTATTTCCGCGGCAGCGGGCATTTTGCCAACGATATAACGGCGGCGAACATACTGCCGAACCTCGGCGCGGCTATCGTTTTTATCCCGGTGATAATCTACAATATCCTAGGCTGCGAGCTTGTCTCGTCCGCGGCCGGGGAGATGAAAGACCCCGCGCGGGACATGCCAAGGGCGCTGATATTCTCCGCAGTCGTGATCGCTTTGTTGTATTTGATAACCACGTTTGCGGTATTGGTGGTCATACCCATAAAGGAGATCAATATCTCAAGCGGGATACTCCAGCTTTTCATGATAGCGCTGGAAGGCCATGCGATGAGGAATATCGTCATTCTTGCCGCCGGGTCGCTTATATCGGTCGCCTTGTTCTCCGGCATCGTCGCGTGGACCTTAGGGCAGAACAGGGCGGTGGCCGAGTCCGCGAATAACGGCGAGCTGCCAAGGGTACTCGGCAGGACGAACAAGCAGATGGCGCCGGTCGGGGCATCGGTCGTATCCGGGGTCATCTCTACCGCCGTCCTGATCATGTACGGTTTTATTGCCAAAAACGCCGCAGAGCTGTTCTGGCATACGGTCTCGTTCAGCCTTATAGTGCAGTTGTTATCGTACCTGATGCTTTTCCCCGCTTTTGTAATATTAAGGAGAAGGGATGCGGGGATTCCGAGGCCATATCGGGTGCCGGGCCCGGAATGGTTTGCGGTGTTCCTGGCAGTAATGGCAGAAGTATTCGTTCTATCGGCGATGATCGTGTTGATCATACAGCCGGGTCATGATTTCGCAAGATCTTCCTTGCCGATAATCATCGGGGTGCTTGTATCTGTTGCCGCCGGTGAATATTTGGTGGCCAATTCATCTTCGGAACACGGGAGAACAAAATGAAGCAATGGTATGAATTATTTTTTGAGAATTACGCCTGTAAATATGATCAGGAAAGTTATGTTCAAGGGACGGCCGGAGAATGTGATTCTATTGAACGGGAGATAAATCACGATAAGTCGGTAAAGATTTTGGATATCGGCTGTGGCACCGGCCGCCATGCTATTGAGTTGGCAAAAAGAGGGTATCAAGTAACGGGAATCGATCTCTCCGAGTCACAGCTTAAGAGGGCAAGAGAAAAAGCAAAAGAGCAAGGAGTGAAGATTGACTTCCGGAAGCATGATGCAAGAAACCTTCCCTTCGAAGGCGATTTCGGCCTGGTAATCATGCTCTGTGAGGGCGGTTTTTCCTTGATGGAAACGGATGAAATGAATTTCGAAATACTTAAGAATGCGACAAAGGCATTGAAAATAAACGGGAAGTTTATATTCACTACATTGAACGGATTGTTTCCGCTGTTCCATTCGGCAAAGGAAGTTTATGCATCGGCGGGTAAAGACGGGAATTCTATTTGTAAAAGCATATCCTTTGATCTGATGACCTTCCGCGATCATAATCAGGTTGAATTTGAAGATGACGCAGGAAATAAAAAGGTACTGGAATGCAATGAGCGCTGTTATGTTCCCAGCGAGATCACGTGGCTTTTGAAAACGCTCGAATATAAAAAAATCGAGATTTTCGGCGCGAAGCTCGGGGCATATTCAAGGAATGATAAACTGACCACAGAAGATTTTGAGATGCTTGTTATCGCGGAAAGATGAAAAAAGAAGACAAATATATTTTTATACGCACCTTCGGCTGACCGATGGTGCCAGTGGCGAGGGATGATTTTAGGGATATTAAAGATGTTAAGTGATTGTGATAAAACTGGTTAAAATAAAAAGATGGACCTGAACTCAGATTTTTGATGGGGAGAACTAATTGGTAATAAGTAAGCTAAAGATACGCATGGGACCAGCAGGAATACTGTTTTTCAATAGAAGAACTGGTATAAATATTTTGGTAGATGAATTCACGCCTCCACCTAAATTATGGTCAGCTGCTCCACGACAAGTATCTATTGCTTTGACTAATGCTTGTGATTTGGTATGTCCTTACTGCTATGCATCGAAAAATTCAGTAATGTTAGACTTTGAAAGTTTAAAACACTGGCTTATTGAATTAGATTTGAACGGTTGTGTTGGAGTTGGTTTTGGAGGTGGGGAGCCTACCCTATATCCATATTTGGTAGAAATTTGTTCTTTTGCAGCTAACGAGACAAGGCTGGCTGTTACCATGACAACCCATGCTCATCGCCTCAATAAGCAATTTTTAGATGACCTTGCTGGAAATTTAAATTTTGTGCGAATTAGTATGGATGGAGTGGGAAGTACGTATGAATCAACTCGGAATCGATCCTTTGACGAGTTAATTAAGCATATCGTAGATATTGGGAAAATTTTTCGGTTTGGAATTAATTATGTAGTTAATTCTAAGACTTTCTGTGACCTCGAATCTGCGATATGTGTAGCTGATGATCTTGGTGCATCCGAATTTTTGCTTTTGCCGGAGATCTCAGTAAATGACGTTAGCGGCATAAGTAGCGAGACATTGGATGCCTTGCGAATTTGGGTGAGTAGATACCAAGGAAATGTCCCTCTTTCAATTAGTGAGAGTCACAAGGAAGGATTTCCTTTTTGTGACCCGTTTAAGACTGAAAAGGAACTTTCTGCTTTTGCACATATAGATGCATCAGGTACCCTCAAACGAACATCATTTGATTTAAATGGTATTCAGATTCAAGAAGATGGGATAATGGCAGCATTAAAAATAATGAATTCGGAGGTGGCATAATGAAAATATGGAGAGAATTTGGCACTGAACATTCATGGAATTTAGTTATGATTGGGACTTTTAAAAATTCGGATGATGCAAAAAAAACAAAAGAGTTAATAGAGCAGCTAACAGAAAAACTGCACGATAAAGTTAATGTCGGAAAATCTTCAGATCGCTACCCCGAGGAAGTTAGTAATGTTCTACGGGAAGCGGATTGCTTCATACTCAGTCCTTTTGAACTTGAGCATTTCCTGTATGATATTAGCACTCACGTAGAAGGAGATAAAATCATTTTGAAGACTGATGAATCAGAAATTTCAGCTTTCTTTAAATTAATGGTGCACAATGGAGCGAGGGTAGAGATTTACTCAGCACATGACTATCCAGATGAAAAATATGGGCGGGGGAAATAGATATGCCTATGCTTAATTGGGAAAAGTTCTATTCATTGCCGGGAAGCCCCAATCAAAACCTTGAGACTCTCTGTCGTGCTTTGGTTCGTCTACATTTTGAACAATATGGACAATTTGCAGCTTTAAGAAATCAGCCTGGAGTTGAATTCCATCTCAAATTAACGAGTAGCTGTACGTTAGGCGATCCGCCGCGTTGGTATGGCTGGCAGTGTAAATTGTATAAACAGATTAAATCGGGCGATCTAACAAGTGCAAGTCGGAAGGACATTGAAGATTCCTTAAAAAAGACCGAGAAACACTTACCAAATATTACGGATTGGGTGCTTTGGACTCCATATACTCTGAGTAAAAAAGACCAAGAATGGTTAAAGACACTCCATACCGCGCTAACACTTCATCAGTGGACGAATGAAGATCTTGATACTTACCTCAATGGACCAGGACTTTTTTTAAGGAACACCTATTTTGGTGACTTAGTTGTAACACCAGAAGAGTTGAGATTGAGACATGAGGAAGCAGTTCAATCGATTCGGAAAAGATGGTTAGACAAGGTCCATCAATCGGTTGATGCTGAACGTATCGTTAGACGGATGCTTGGAGAGCCAGGTTCTTGGGATCAGTTGACAGATGTGGGACAGCGTTTGAAATCAGCAGCAGATAACATCTTCGCTTGTGTAAGTGAAACACATACTTACTTAAAGACGGCAACTGATCCATTAGTTTCAGTGTGTTCTACCTTTGCTGATACGCTCTTACACTTCCATGAAATTTTGTTAGCTGGAGATTTAGATATCATTCGACAAAAGCTTAGTGAACAAAAGACACTAGTAAACAAGCATGTTAGAGATGTCCCAAGACTCCTAAGGAAATCTAATTTACCTATTGCTATTGATGCAACTAATGCTTTAGATGATATGAGAACTGCACAAAATTTATTGAAGGAAGTGGAGGAGTTTCTCGGTGTGGGAGTAGTGGCGGTATTGGCAGACGCTGGGGGAGGTAAGACACAAATGTCGGCTCAAATTACTGCGCCTCAAACCGATAGACCTGCTGGTATTCTCCTCCATGGCAGAAATCTCCATAGAGGGCAAACACTTAATGACCTTGCACACCATTTTTCCATTAATGGCGTGTCCCTTAACAGTATGGAAAATTTGTTGGCAGCATTGGATGCTGCTGGTAAACGTGCAAGATGTCGCCTTCCAGTAATAATCGATGGACTTAACGAAGCAGAAAATCCTAGAGACTGGAAAGCACCGTTAGCTAGTCTTGGGGTAACTATGAAACGTTACCCTAATGTTCTGGTGGTTTGCACACTACGTACAGGAGAACGTCGCAGAGATGAACAGCAATGGCAGCCACGACTACAAACAAATAATAGAGAGTCGTTTGCAATTATGGCGCTTCCTGATGAGATGCGAAGAGTCGAGAGTGAAGGGTATGGCGAAGATGTTTATGAAGCTGTCGAGAAATATTTCCGATTTTTTAAAATCAATCCCGGGGATGCCGAGATTCCTTTTGATCTCTTCCAGCATCAGCTTACGTTAAGAATATTTTGTGAAGTTACTAATCCCAGGCAGGAATCTGAAGTAAGAGTTGATTATTTTCAGGCACTCTTGTCGCCACTTTTTGAAAAATATGTCACAAATGCTTGCATCCGTATTTCGGAAATGACTAATCTTAAACGTTCGTATAGTATTGATGAGTTAAGATCAGTTATCTTTAAACTTGGGGTTGAAATGTGGACCGCCCAACATCGAGAAATTAGCGAAAATCATTTTAGAAATACCGTGTTAGATGCTCCGGATTGGGATAGCAGCGTTGTTAATCTATTCGTGCAAGAGGGGATTATTTTCCGAAATCCGGGAGATACTCCGGATGATTTCTTAATCACACCTGCTCATGATGCACTTGGTGGGTATCTAATTGCCAAATCTTTACTTGAGAAGTACCAAAATGACACAACGTTCGAATGGCTTAAGAAACAAGATACCATCGCTTTATTTAGCAGTGATAACAGTCATCCGTTAGCAGTGGACATTTTTAAATCGTTAGTTTCACTGACTCCGCGATATTTTCATGGTAGCAATCTCTGGAGAAAAACTTCAGTCTTTTCTGATGCAGCTTTGAGATTTACAGTAGATATTGAACCAACATACATCGATCAGGATACTACTGAGGCCTTGCTTAAACTCTTGAAGGATGAACCTAAGAGGCGAAACTTTCTGTTTTCTCGAATTCGAAGAACTAGAAGTGCTGTCAATCATCCGTTAAATGTCAATTTTCTAGATTCTGCCCTTAAATTAATGTCTATTAACGAAAGAGATTTAAGTTGGACCGAGTGGATAAGAGAAACTCGAGCGGAGAAATTTAAGGATTTGCTCGCGATGGAGTTACGTTGGAAGCAAGACTTAAGTATGCGAACTCCAGCAGATCAACTTCGTGCAAAATGGATAATGTGGCTTTTGACTTCTACTGACCACGAACTCCGAGACATAGCTACGCGCGCTCTTTATTGGTTCGGACGTGGAAATCCTGAATCACTTTTTGCGGAGAGTTTAAATTCACTTAATATTAATGATCCATACGTTCCGGAACGAATGCTTGCGGCTAGTTATGGTGTCATGATGGCTAAACAAGTCGATTTGACTAACCAGGCATTTGTAAATACTATTTTGCCTAAATATGCGCGCAATCTTTACGATTCGATATTTGCAAAGGGCGCATCTTTTAGCACAACTCATCTCTTGATGCGTGAGTATGCAACTAGGGTCATTGAAGTTGCAGTATTACATAATCCGAAACTTTTTAACGCAGAAGAGATCAGGAGAACTCAATCGCCATTCTTGGATGGCGGAATTCGCGAATGGGGAGAGAATACAACTTTGAAGGAAAGTCACGGGGGAGACTCGCCGTTTCGAATGGATTTCGAAAACTACACGATTGGTAGTTTGGTACGAGAACGCAGTAATTACGACTACAAGCATGAAGGCTATCAAGAAATACGAGCGAAAATTTTGTGGAGAATCGAGCAACTGGGATGGTCTAGTAATCAATTTAAAAATGTAGATGATTCTATCGCTAGTAGCCAACATTGGGGACGAACAAGTCATGATGCAAAGAAAATTGATCGTTATGGAAAAAAGTATTCTTGGATAGCTTTTTTTGAAATGTCTGGATTCTTGAATGATAAAAGCATTTTGGAAGATTGGCGAGAACGTACCTCTTCTGTAGACATTGATCCCAGTTTCCCTGAGCGCGTTATTAAGGAACGTTTTATTAAGGCTGATTTCCTTGGTGATCAGCAAATGGACACGAAAGAGTGGATTGCCAATGGTCCGTTACCAGATGTGGGGCCTTGTTTCCGTGTAGCTAAAGTTCAATCTTTAAAAGGACCCTGGGTCGCTTTGGATGGATTCGTTGTTCAAGAAGACAAAAAGCGCGGTCGAAGAATATTCTGCTTTATTCGTAGCCTTATCGTTGCTAATCGAGATGCTCGATCCATACTAAATTATTTGCGTAAGCAAAACATGGGCGGGCGTTGGTTACCGGAAAAACCATCTGTGATTTATACATTCGCTGGAGAAATACCTTGGTGCGAGACTTTCCCGAAGAACGGGGCTTGTGAAATGTCATTTGTAACAAAAGAAAAAAAAGTGAAAGTTTTGCAGTCCAATCCGGAGTTATATTTAGATGGGAAAAAGTTGGGATTGACTCAAATAGAATTGATCCAACATCGTTTATTCGGAACGATTAATGAAAAAGAGAAAATCTCAAATGACTTAAGTGACGAAGATATCGAGCGCGTTGAAGTTCGAGAAAGCCAGGTCGAAGTCGAGGAGATAAAAAAAGAATTTAAGAAATTCAATGTTTTAATTCCTGTTTGCGATTTTGGATGGGAAGGATATCAAACTGAAGCAAGTGATGCGGGGCATGCTACTACGTTAGCCAAGGAAATAGCTTTTGATTTAGAGTTAATTGGACAACCACAGACGTTTGATCTATTTACGAAAGATGGTAAGCGTAGCACGCTTAATGTTTCTGACCAGAGCGGCGATTACAATAATCATCAATCTATGTTTTTTATCCGGGAAGATTTGCTTAAAACATATCTTAAGAAAAATAATTCTACGATGATTTGGGCAGTTTGGGGAGAACGAGAGTATTCCTATGACCAGCTTGAGAAACTCCGGAATGATCCAAATCGTCCGGCACAGACATATGCTGTGTATAGTTTCATAAAAAAGTATTGATTCTACGGGGAAAACTAAAGGCGCCATTTTTTTATAAAGAGCCGATGAACGAATAAGATGTTTTGGTCGTTTTTTAACCGAAGGTTATGAAAAACAGAGATGCGCAAAATCATTGAAAACATATGAACGATAATCAGATACAAAGAAATAAAATATTTCTAGTTACCTTCGGCTGCCAGATGAATTTCCGGGATTCGGAGGAGATAGCCGGTTTATTCATGAAGAAGGGGTATGCCCTTGCGGATTCCCCGGAAGAGGCGGATGTCGCTATATTCAATACCTGCTCGGTCAGGAAGCATGCCGAGGACCGCGCGATAAGCAACATAGGCGAGCTGAAGGCGCTGAAGAAGAAGCGCCCCGGCATGGTCATAGGCGTAGTCGGTTGCATGGCGAAGGCGCAGGGCGACAAAATAATCGAGAGGCTGCCGATAGTCGATTTTATCGCCGGCCCCGCCAACATCTATGATATCCCCGGCATAGCCGAAGGCATACTCGCGGAGAGGAAAGAAGCCGTCATTGCGACGGATAAGAACGCGCGGCCGTACGTCGGCAACATAGCCTACCATACAAAGGGCATTTCGGCCCTCGTTACGATAATGGAGGGCTGCAATAATTTCTGTTCTTACTGCATCGTGCCATACGTAAGGGGGCGCGAGGTCAGCAGGCCGTCCGGCGATGTCATTGAAGAGATCAGGGCGCTCGCGGAGTGCGGCTACAAAGAGGTCACATTGCTTGGGCAGAACGTGAATTCGTATACGGATTTCACGGGATTGCTCAAAGAGATAAACGGTGTAACGGGCATCGAGCGGATACGGTTCCTGACGAGCCATCCGAAGGATGCGGGGGAGGATCTCTTCAGGGCGATGCGCGACCTGCCGAAGGTATGTGAGCATCTTCATTTGCCCTTGCAGTCCGGTTCTGATAGAATACTTAAGTCGATGAACAGGGGATATACGTCATCTGATTATCTTAAGAAGGTCGAGATGCTGCGCAAACATGTCCCCGATTGCGCGATAACAACAGATGTCATAGTGGGGTACCCCGGCGAGTCCGATGAGGATTTCGGGAAGACCAAAAAGCTTATCGAGGATATAGGGTTCAACTCGGCATTCATATTCAAGTATTCGCCGCGGCCTCCGGCGAAGGCGAGCGGCCTCGAGGATGATGTCCCGAAGAAAACGAAGGAAGAACGCAACCAGGCGCTTCTCAGGCTGCGCGATAAGATATCTGACGCGAAGGACAGGGAGTTCGTAGGCAGGCAGACGGAGGTCCTTGTCGAGAGCATATGCAGAAAGGAAAAGCATAAAGTGACGGGCAGGAACAGGCAGAACATAAAGGCGGTCTTCGAAGGCGGCAGGGAGCTGATAGGGACGCTAAAAAATGTAAAGGTAAGCTCGGTCGTCGGGCATACGCTCGCGGGCGGCGCGCTGATGTTCATGGTATTATTCGCGGCAGCCGCGGCAGCGGCGCCCGTTTTCGCGGAGACGGTCGAGGAATATTTCGTCGGCGGCGATTACGAGAATACGGTACGAGAAGGCGTAAAGCAGGTCGGCAATTCAAAGGAACAGGATAAGCTCTATTATATGATAGGCACAAGCCTGAACAAGATCGGCAGGTATGACCTCGCGAGGAAGAACTTCAACCAGCTCGTGAGCGCATTTCCCCGCAGCAGGTTCTGCCCGCTGGCACAGCTCGGTATCGCGGACAGCTATTACCTTACCGGGGATTATAAGAACGCGTTCACGGAGTATGAAAAATATATGACGAAATACCCTAACGCCGGGGGCGGCGCGACAGCGTATTTCAGGCTCGCGAAGAGCGCGCAGAAGGAAGGCAAATGGCAGGCCGCGCGCAACTATTACCAGAAAGTGAAAAGCGAATTCCCGATGAGTTTCGAGGCGCAGATGGCCGCGCAGGCCCTAGGCGATGAGATACTCTTCTTTACCGTGCAGGTCGGATCCTTCAACAAGAAGTCGAACGCCCTGAAGCTCTGCGATGAGCTTGTGAAAAAAGGGTACGAGGCGTCGATAGTGAAGCCGGAACAGCCGGGTGAGGGGTCCTACAAGGTCCGCGTAGGAAAGCTCGACGCGAGGGAAGGGGCGGAAGAACTCGCGAAGAGACTGCGCGCCGAGGGCCTGCCCACCAAAGTCCTGCCTTAATATGTCGAATAAGCTGGTGTTCATCGTAGGCCCCACGGCGATAGGCAAGACCGGCATATCGTTCGAGCTCGCTAAGCTGGTAGAATGCGAGATAATATCGTGCGATTCGATGCAGGTCTACCGGGGCATGAACGTCGGCACGTCCAAACCGGCGAAGGTCCTGCTTAGTTCCATACCGCATCATCTCGTCGATATAATAGAGCCGTCCGAGGAGTTCTCGGTCGCGCAGTTCCGCGCGCTGGCGGTAAAAGCCATAGAAGACATAATATCCCGCCGCAAGACGCCTCTCCTGGTCGGCGGCAGCGGCCTCTACGTGAAGGTCCTTATAGACGGCATATTCGAGGCGCCCGTGACCGACAGGGAGCTAAGGCAAAGGCTTGAGCAGGAGGCGGAGGAATTCGGCGTCGGGCAGCTTTACGCGCGATTGACCCAAGTTGACGCGGAGGCGGCGAAAAAGATCCACGCCAACGACCTGCGGAGGATAATCAGGGCGCTGGAGGTCTTCGAGAAAGCGTCGGCGCCGATATCCGAACTCAGGAAGAAGACATCCGGGCTCGGGGATAAATACGACGTAAGGATATTCGGGCTCGAGATGGAACGCTCGGCGCTGTATGATAAGATAGACGAAAGGGTCGAGCAGATGTTCTCCGAAGGCCTGGTCAACGAGGCGAGGGCCCTGATGGAGGGGAAACTCAGCCTGACCGCGTCGCAGGCGCTCGGGTACAGGGAAGCCTTTGGTTATCTTGCGGGCGACTACGACATTGAGGAAGCCAAAAGATTGGCTAAGAGGAATACAAGGCATTTCGCGAAAAGGCAGATGACGTGGTTCAAGCGCGACCCGCGCATTGAATGGATAATGCTTGAAAAGGATTTCGATACAGAGGAGAAAGCAAGGGCGATATGGAAAAAGCTCTCTTAGTAACCGTAGAATTCTTCGACAAGAAATATAAGGACACATGGCGGCTCGACGATATCAATTTCGAGCTCAGGGAGCTTGTGAGGTCGGCGGGACTGCAGGTCGTAGACCTTATAGAATGCTTCAAGGACAAACCGGTTGCCGGGCATTATATAGGGAAGGGGAAAGCCGAGGAGATTAGTTCTATCTGCAAGGATAAAGGAGCCGATGTCGTGATATTCGGCGATGACCTGACTTCTTCGCAGCAGCAGAACCTCGAGGAGTCGATAGGTGTAAAGGTCATTGACAGGACGCAGCTCATACTCGATATTTTCGCGCGAAGGGCCCATTCGACCGAAGGCAAGGTGCAGGTAGAGCTCGCGCAGCTCGAATACCTGCTGCCGCGCCTCAAGGGAAAGGGCATCATGCTCTCGCGGCTCGGAGGCGGCATAGGCACGAGGGGCCCCGGCGAGCAGAAACTCGAGATGGACCGCAGGAAGATAAGGGAGAAGATCTCGAGACTGAAAGACGATCTCTCAAAGATCCACGAACGCAGGGGAGAACTCCGGCGCAGGCGCCATGAGGGCGAGATCTCGATAATATCGCTGATAGGATATACGAACGCGGGAAAATCGACGTTGTTGAACGCGCTCACGGATTCGGACGTGCTGTCGCAGGACAGGCTCTTCTCAACGCTGGACCCGACCGCGCGCAGGTTCGTGCTGCCGAACAACCAGAAGGTCGTCTTCGTAGATACGGTCGGTTTCCTGCACAGGCTCCCGCACCATCTCATAGAGGCGTTCAAGGCTACGCTGGAAGAGGTTGCCGAAGCGGATATAATAATACATGTCCTCGATGCGTCGAGCCCGATGGTGCATGAGCTCAGCCAGGCGGTATACGAGGTGCTCGAAGAGCTGGATATACGAGATAAGACGATAATAACTGTGCTGAATAAGTCAGATAAGGTAGAGGACAAAGCGGTCATCTCGAGGTTACTGCGCGAATTCGACAACTCCATAGCGATATCGGCCCTGAAGAAGGAGAACCTGGAAGAGCTCGTCCAACGGGTCTCGATGATTTTGTTCGCCTCGCTCGTCTATGTAAAAGCCGTAATCCCGCAATCGGAAGGCAAGCTCCTGAGCCAGATCTACAAGGAATCCAGCATAATAAGCCGCGACTTCAAGGGTGAGTGCGTCTACCTGGAAGCGGATATGCCGGTCCGTCTAAAAAATTTACTTGACAAAAAAGGCTTTTGTGATAAACTCTAGTTAGCACTCGGGCGAAATGAGTGCTAATGGGGAAAGCCAAATGGTTGTAACCGATTATATATCAAGGAGAAACAACATCCTCGAGGTGGTTGTCGATTCTTATGTATCGACCGCCGCCCCGGTCGGCTCACTTGCCGTTTCCAAGAAGCTAAGGGAGCGCCTGAGCCCGGCGACAATCAGGAATATCATGTCCGAACTGGAAGAGGTCGGCTATATAATGCATCCGCACACCTCGGCCGGAAGGATACCCACGGACAGGGGATACAGGTATTTCGTCGATTCGATAATGGAGCCGAAGCAGCTGACCCAGGACGAGAAGGAGTTCGTCGAAGGCGCCTTGAGCCAGGAGGCGGATGAGCTTGAGGACCTTATAAAGAGGGCGGCGCGCATAGTATCGGGGCTGACGGGACAGACATCTATGGTCAGCTTCCCGAGGGCGAAGAGAAGGACCTTCAAGAGGATAGAGCTTATCCCCGCGACGAGGACGAAGGTATACGCATTGCTCTTCACGGCGCAGGGGCTCGTGAAGCACTCGATATTCGAGATACACGAGACGCTCGAGGAGTCGGAACTCTCGAAGGTGTCGAAGTTCCTGAACGACGAGCTCGACGGCCTGCAGCTGAACGAGATCGCGGACCACCTGCTCAGGAGGGTCATAGGGGAGAACGACCCGTTCCACCACCTGTTCAAGGAGGCGACGGAGCTGCTCAACATGTCGCATATCCTCGAGGACAGCGGCGAGAGGATATTGCTCGACGGCGCGCACCATATGATGGAGCAGCCGGAGTTCAGGGACTCGGACAAGGTCAAGCGCCTGCTGAAGATACTCGAGGAAGAGGAAGAGATCCTCGATATAATGGACCAGGACATGAACGAGCAGAACGCAAGGATACATATAGGTTCGGAGAACCCCTACGATGACATCAGGGAATGCAGCATAGTGATATCGAATTACAGGATAGGCAACAGGAACGTCGGCAGCATCGGCGTGATAGGGCCGACAAGGATGGACTATACGAGGGCCGTCCCCGCCGTTGAATTCGTAGGCAACGCGTTCAGCAGGCTCCTTACAAGGCTAAGCGAGTAATATATGGATGAGCATAAGAAGGTAAAGATAACCGAGGAAGAACTGTCCGCGCTGAAAGAGAGCGCGGCAAAGGCGGAAGAATGCGCCGAGAAGATGCTGCGGATGCAGGCGGATTTCGAGAACAGGAAGAAGAGGCAGGATAAGGAGAAACTGGATTTCCTGAGGTTCGCGAACGAGGGCATCATCACGGAGCTGTTGAGGGTAATGGATGATTTCGAGCGCGCTATCGACTCGGCGAAGAATACGAACGACACGAAGGTGCTGCTGCAGGGGATCGAGATGGTCAGGCGCGACTTCGAGGATATACTGAAGGAGAACGGGCTTAAGGTGATCGACCCCGCCGGGCAGCCGTTCGACCCGGAGAAGCACGAAGCGGTGGAGCACGTAGAGGATGTGGTTCACCCCGAGAATACCGTGCTCGAGGTCATGAGGAAAGGGTATGAGCTTAACGGAAAGGTTTTGAGGCCGGCGGCAGTGAAGGTCTCGAACAAGAAGGAAGAAGAAACTACGGAAGAAAAATCAGAGGAGGAAAAATAAAATGGCAAGAGCGATCGGAATAGACCTCGGTACATCGAACTCGGCTGCGGCGGTGATGGAAGGCGACCGCCCGGCGATAATACCGTCCGCGGAAGGCGCGGGCGTGGCCAGCGGGAAGGCGTTCCCGTCTTATGTGGCTTTCACGAAGGACGGACAGCGCCTCGTAGGCGAACCCGCGCGCAGGCAGGCCGCCATCAACCCGGAAGGCACGATACAGGCCGCGAAGAGGAAGATGGGCACCGACTTCAAGTTCGGCGTATACGGCAAGGATTATACGCCGCAGCAGATATCGGCGTTCATCCTCCAGAAGATCAAGCAGGACGCGGAGGCATACCTCGGAGACACAGTCAACGAGGCGGTAATAACATGCCCCGCTTATTTCAACGATAACCAGCGCCAGGCGACGAAAGACGCCGGCGAGATCGCGGGGCTCAAGGTCCTGCGTATAATCAACGAGCCTACGGCCGCATGCCTCGCGTACGGGATCGACAAGGCCGAAAAAGAGATGAAGATAATGGTCTTCGACCTCGGCGGCGGTACGCTCGATGTCACCATCATGGAAATGTGGTACGACAAGGAGCAGAAGGCGAGCGGTTTTGAGGTATTGTCCACGAACGGCGATACCCAGCTCGGCGGCACCGACATGGATAACGCGTTGATAGAATACCTCGTCGGGACATTCAAGCGCGAGACCGGCATCGACCTCAAGAACGACAAGATGGCGGTCCAGAGGTTGCGCGAGGCGGCCGAGAAGGCGAAGGTCGAGCTCTCAAGCACCCTGCAGACCGACATCAACCTGCCGTTCATCACGGCCGACGCGGGCGGGCCGAAGCATTTCACTCATACGATAACCCGCGCAAAACTCGACGACCTCGTGTCGCCGATAGTCAACCGCTGCCGCGCCCCGATGGAGAACGCGGTAAAGGACGCGAAGCTGACGATGAACGACATAGCAAGGGTAATACTCGTCGGCGGCCCGACGCGCATGCCGATAATCCAGAAGTTCGTAGAGGATTACGTCGGCAAGAAGATAGAGCGCGGAGTGGACCCGATGGAGTGCGTCGCCCTGGGCGCCGCGATACAGGCGGCCGCGCTGAAGGGTGAGATAAACGACATACAGCTCTTGGACGTCACACCGCTTTCGCTGGGCATCGAGACGCTAGGTGGTGTTTTTACTAAATTAATCGAAAGAAACACTACCATACCGACCAGGCAGAGCCAGACATTCTCTACCGCGGCGGACAACCAGCCGGCAGTCACGGTGCGCGTGCTGCAGGGCGAACGGCCTATGGCCAACGACAATGTTGAGCTCGGACGCTTCGACCTCGTGGGTATCCCGCCGGCGCCGAGGGGCATGCCTAAGATAGAGGTCACCTTCGATATCGACGCGAACGGAATTGTCCATGTCAACGCGAAAGACGTAGGCACGGGTAAGGAGCAGTCGATAAAGATCACGGCTCCGAAGAAGCTGTCGAAGGAAGAGATAGACCGCATGGTCAAGGAAGCCGAGAAGTTCGCTTCCGAAGACACAAAGAAGAAGGAAGAGATTGAGACCGTAAATCAGGCTGATATGCTGGTTTATCAGACCGAGAAGCAGCTCAAAGATTACGGCGACAAGGTCAGCCAGCAGGACAGGGCCAATATAGAGACGGGTCTCAACGACCTGAAGCAGGCGATAAAGGACAAGAATGTCGACCGCATCAAGAAGTCGATGGAGTCGCTGCAGCAAGCGTCGTATAAACTCGCCGAGGAGATATACAAGGCGAGCTCCCAAAAAGGTCCTCAGGGAGGCCAGCAGGAAGGTCCGCAGGCGGGCCCCGAGCAGCCGCAGGGCGGCCCGGCCGGAGAGGCAGGCCAGGAAGGCGGCACCAAGAAAGACGACATCATCGACGCCGAGTTCCGCGCGGATGATGAGGATAAAAAGAAAAGGTAATACATAAGAAATCTTGAAATCCGGGTTTCACTTGGCCTTATTTATTACTCGCAGCATGCGATAGCAACTGCGTCATAAACCGGCTCTGCGTGAAACACCGGATTTCAAGTATGCTTATGCATTAACATTTTATTTATGGCAGACAAGCGCGATTACTATGAAATACTCGGCGTGCAAAAGAGCGCCGGGGCGGATGAGATAAAGGGCGCCTACCGGAAGCTGGCGCTCAAATACCATCCCGACAGGAACCCTGCAGACAAGAAGGCCGCGGAAGAGAAGTTCAAGGAACTTTCCGAGGCCTATGCTGTTTTATCGGATCCGCAAAAGAGGGCGCAGTACGACCAGTTCGGCCACGAGGGCATAGATTCGCGCTACACGCGCGAGGATATCTACCGCGGCGCGGACTTCTCGAGCATATTCGAGGACCTCGGTATGGGAGGCATCGACCTCGAGGATATACTTGGCGGCATATTCGGCGGCGGCCACGGGATGTTCGGAGGGCAAAGGGCAGGCGCTGGAGGCAGGCGCCGCGGGTCGGACCTTCAGTTCGACCTGGAGATAAGCTTCATAGAAGCGGCTTTCGGCACTTCGAAAGAGTTCGTGGTGCCGCGCCACGAGATGTGCCAGGCATGCAAGGGCGAAGGCACCGCGCCCGGGTCATCCCGCCAGGCGTGCTCAAAGTGCGGAGGAAGGGGCCAGGTACAGTCCTCGCAGGGATTCATGTTCTTCTCGCGGCCGTGCGACAAGTGCGGCGGGGAAGGAAGCATCATAACGAAGCCGTGCCCTAAATGCAGGGGCGCCGGCAGGACGGTCGTAGACAGGAAGATAACGGTCAAGATACCCGCCGGCATTGAGAGCGGTATGCGGCTGCGCGTCGCGGGCGAAGGCGAGGCCGGCCAGCGCGGAGGCCAGCGCGGAGACCTTTACGTCCTCGTTTACGTGAGGCCCCACGAGATCTTCGAACGCCACGGCAGCGACATATTATGCGAAGTACCGATCTCGATGATAGACGCCGCACTAGGTACAGAAGTCGAGGTCCCTACGCTCAAGAGCAGGGTAAAAATGAAGGTCCCACCGGGTACCCAGAGCGGCAAGATATTCAGGCTCAGGGGCGAGGGGATAGCGGATGTCCATTCCGGAGTCCGCGGAGACGAGCATGTCCGTGTGATAGTCGAGACGCCGACGGCGGTCAACGAAGCCCAGAAGCGCATCCTCAGGGAGTTCGCCAAGGCCTCGGGCGAGGAGACCTTCCCCAAAGCCGCCTCATTCATCAAGAAGATAAAGAGCTTTTTCAGGTGAACGCCTCCTGCAAAGGCAGGTTCCGCAGGCTCCTGATTTTTTGGTTCCCAGTCATAGCATATTGTGTTATAATCTTTATCGGTTCCGCGATGGAAAAGCCGCTCCCTGAGACACAGATCCCGCAGCTGGACAAATTCCTGCATGTGGTAGAATTCGGGGGGCTGTGTTTCCTGTTGATGCGGGCGCTTAAAGGAAGCTTCGCGGAGATGCCCCGCAGGATGGTCTTCATCATCGCGGTATCCTGCACAGTTCTGTACGGCGCCTCGGACGAAGTCCACCAGCTGTTCGTCCCGGGCAGGGTCAGCAGCATTATCGACTTGTTTTTTGATTCCCTCGGAGCGCTTATAATAGGCCTGATAAAAAAATGACGATAATCAAACCGTTCAACGGCTACAGGTACGATACCCGCAAGACGGGAAAGCTTTCGAAGGTTATCACCCCTCCTTATGATGTCATAAACCCCAAACAGCAGGAAGCGTATTACCGCAAACACCCGGAAAATTTCATCCGCCTAGATCTCGGGAAGAAATACGCGAAGGACGACAGGGATGATAACAGGTATACGAGGGCCGCGAAGGCTCTCGAGGAATGGATAAGCAAAGGGATACTCGCGAAGGACCGCGAACCCTCGATATACGTCTACAGCCAGGAATATACGATAGGCGGGAGGAGGAAGGCGCGGCTCGGTTTCATCTCGCTCGCAAAGCTCGAGGAGGACCGCACGAAAGGGTTCCTGCCGCACGAGCGCACGTTCAAGGGGCCTAAGCTCGACAGGCTCAACCTGATGAAAGAGACCGGCGCGAACCTGAGCCCGATATTCTCGATAGTCTTCGACGATAACAATAAGATAATGGGTATACTGAAGCGCGTCTCGAGAAGCCGGAAGCCGGCGATAGACGTCGCGTTCGAAGGGACTAGGAACAAGGTCTGGCGCATGACGGACCCGGCGCTTATCAGGAAGCTCGAAGGCCTCATGTCGAAGAAGAAGGCGCTTATCGCGGACGGCCACCACCGCTACGAGGTTGCGCTGGAATACAAAGTCCTGAGCGAAGCGAAGGGCAAGGCCCCGCAGGACTGCCGCAGCGCCCTGAGCGAAGCGAAGGGTTACGTAATGATGTATTTCGCGACATCCGACCCGAAAGGGCTCGCGATACTTCCCACACACCGCATGCTCGAAGGCGTATCAGCCAAAGACCTCCTGAAGAATTCCGGCAAATTAAAAGAATATTTCGATATCATAAAGGTATACGGCAGGAAAGGCATGCTCGCGTGCATGAAACGCTGCGGCGGGCACGTAATAGGAGTATTCCTCGGAGGGAAGGACTACCTTTGCCTTAAACTGAACAGGGCGGACGCAAGCTCGCTCATAAGATCGGAGAACTCCTCCTACTGGAGGAACCTCGACGTGGTAATATTGCACCAGCTTGTCTTCGATAAGGTGCTGGGGCTTAAAGGCGAAAAAGCTGAAAAGGCGATAACGTTCACGAGGGACCCGGAAGTAGCGTTCAAATGGGCGGCCGGCAGGGGCAAGAGGATATCATTCTTTCTGAACCCGCCGTCGCTGAAAGATATCTATAACATAGTCAGGTGCCGCGAGCGGATGCCGCATAAGACGACGTATTTCTTCCCGAAGCCGCCGTCGGGCCTCGTCATCAACAGGCTGGAGTGACATGTTCGGAAAACCCAAATATACGATAGTCAAAGTTGCGAAAAAGAAAGACATCCCCGAAGGACTCTGGACAAAATGCGAGGACTGCGGGGATATCATATATAACAAGGCGCTCGAGGAGAACATGAAGGTCTGCCCGAAATGCGATTACCATTTCGTGCTTACCGCCCACGAAAGGATCGCGATGCTCATGGACGAAGGCAGCTTCGAGGAACGTGATTCCGCCCTGAGGCCGATGGACCCGCTTCTCTTCAAGGGCCCGCGCTCCTACGAGGATAAGCTGAAAGAGGACCAGATAGCCACGGGCCTTACCGAGGCCTGCATAAGCGGCAGGGGTTCGATCGAAGGCAAGAGGGTCATACTGGTAGTCACGGATTCGCGTTTCATAATGGGGTCGATGGGATCCGTCGTGGGCGAAAAGATAGCCCGCGCGACGGAGCTCGCGACGAACCTCCGCTTGCCGCTGGTCATAGTATCGGGTTCAGGCGGAGGCGCAAGGATGTATGAAGGGCTCTTCTCGCTGATGCAGATGGCAAAGACCTCGGCCGCCATCGCGAAACTGCATGAGGCCGGCGTGCCGTATATCTCCGTCCTGACCAACCCGACGATGGCCGGCATCATGGCAAGCTTCGCGTCGCTCGGGGACGTGATAATAGCAGAGCCGAAGGCGCTTATAGGGTTTACTGGGCCCAGGGTAATCGAGCAGACGATAAGGCAGAAGCTCCCGCCGGGTTTCCAGCGCTCCGAGTTCCTGCTCGAGCACGGGCTGCTGGACATGATAATGCACCGGAAGACCCTTAAACCCGGAATTGCCCAGTTAATAGAGTTCTTGACCTAATTTAACTTATGTAGTATCATTGACTTAAATATACTTACTTAAGGAGGTTCAAATGGCTCAGGTAAGTCTCAGGCATGTCTCAAAGATCTATTCCGGCAACGTCAGGGCTGTCTCGGACGTAACGCTCGGCATAGAGAACAAGGAATTTGTGGTCTTCGTCGGCCCTTCCGGGTGCGGAAAGTCGACGACATTAAGGATGATAGCGGGCCTCGAGGAGATATCCGAGGGCGAGATATATATAGGCGACAAGCTCGTCAACGATGTCCCCGCAAAGGACCGCGATATCGCGATGGTCTTCCAGAATTATGCGCTCTATCCGCATATGACGGTATACGAGAACATGGCTTTCGGCCTGCGCCTTCGTAAGTATTCAAAGGCGGAGATAGACCAGCGCGTCAAGGAAGCCGCCCAGACGCTCGGGATAGCCAAGTACCTCAACAGGAGGCCGAAGGAACTCTCCGGCGGCGAGAGGCAGAGGGTGGCCGTAGGGCGCGCGATAGTAAGGAAACCGCTCGTCTTCCTGTTCGATGAGCCGCTTTCGAACCTCGACGCGAAGATGCGCGTGCAGATGAGGACCGACATAAACAAGCTGCATACGCGCCTGCAGTCGACTATGATCTATGTCACGCACGACCAGACCGAAGCCATGACGCTGGGCAACCGCATCGTAGTCATGAAGGACGGCGTCGTGCATCAGGTCGCAGACCCCATATCCCTCTACGACAAGCCGGTCAACAAATTTGTAGCGGGCTTCATAGGCAGCCCTCCGATGAACTTCCTGAACGGCAGGCTCATCAAGACGGACGGGAAGTTCCATTTCGACGAAGGGACGTTCAGGATAAGGATAGTCGATGATATGGTGCCGAAGGTCTCGGCCTATGAAGGGAAAGAGATCATTTTCGGAATCAGGCCGGAGGACATTTATGACAAGCTGTTCGTCCAGGAGGCCGCGCCGGAGAACACGGTCACGGCAAGGGTCGATGTAGTCGAGCCTATGGGTTCGGAAGTCTACCTGCATATGGCGACTCCAAAACAATCGTTCACAGCGCGCGTCGGTGGCCACGATAAGCCCGAAGTCAACCACGATATAGACCTCGTGTTCGACATGTGCAAGTTTCATTTCTTCGATAAGGACACCGAGAAAGCGATAGCCTAGTTTGAAAAAAATGAAACTCGTTTCAGGGATACTTGCGATAGCAGGTTTTCTCTTCGCGTCTACTCTTATCGTCTCAGCCTGCCATCAATACCCCATAGAATACTGGATATACGGGGTCGTAGGTTCCCTGCTCATACTCGTAAACTTCCTCATACTTGCCGCGTGGTTCGCCTTCGGCGAATGGGGGCTCTGGACGTATGTAGCCCTCTCCTCGGTGCTTACCCTTTTCGTCACGCTAGTCACCAACGCAAGGTGGCTCAATATCCAGATACTCGTATTCGTGGCACTCGGAGCGTTCGTGTCGATATTCAAGAACAGCATGGTCTCGTATATCATGTCCATAGACAGGCAGATAGGCACGCTCGAGGAAGAGCGCAATGCGCTGCAGGCGGAATATTCGTATATGCAGGGGACGAATGACGCGCTGAAGGAGAAAGTGATCAGGTATGCGACGCTCAAGGACCTCACAAGCAGGCTCAGTTCAACGCTTGCTCTGGAAGGGGTCATCGATATAGTGATCGAGAACGTATCGGACCTAGTCGAGAAGGCCGATGCCTGCATCCTCTACCTGGTCGATGAGGACGCGCACGAGCTCGCGCTGAAGGCCGCGCGCAGCAAGGAAGGCACGCTCTCGATAAAATCCAAGAAGGGCGACATCTTCGACATGTGGGTGCTGAAACAGAGGCAGCCACTGCTCGTCTCCGATACGGACAAGGATTTCAGGTTCAACCTCGACCTCGTCCCCGAAGAGTTCAGGAGGGAGTTCAAGTCGGTCATTGCGGCGCCGCTGATATCGCAAAAGAAGGTTATAGGCATACTGAGGGTCGAATCGAGGGAAGTCGAGGCGTACGTTTCGGATGACCTGAGGCTGTTGACCACGCTCTCCGACCTCGCCGCGATCGCGCTTGAGAACGCGAAGCTCTACCGCCGAATAGAAGAGCTCGCGATCAGCGACGGGCTTACCGGCCTTTATTGCCAGCGCTACTTCAAGGAAAGGCTGGAAGAGGACATCCTTAAGGCCACAAGGCTCAGGCAGCCGCTCTCGCTTCTCATGGTAGACATAGACGGTTTTAAGTCATATAACGACAAATACGGGCATACTGCCGGCGATATAGTGTTGAAGTCGATAGGCGATATAATGAAATACTCGATAGAGCTCGGAGACCTGGCGGCAAGGTACGGCGGCGAGGAGTTCGTCATAATACTTTTCGGGAAGAACAAACAGGATGCGAAATCGCTCGGCGAGGCCATCAGGAAAAAGATAGGGTCGCAGAAGTTCATCCTAAGGCAGGTGGAAACGCACGTTACCGTCTCCATAGGATGCGCGACGCTTCCCGAGGATGCGGTGGCAAGGGACGAGTTGATCAGGACCGCGGATGCGGCCCTCTATCAGGCGAAATCGGGAGGAGGCGACAAGGTATGCCTGGCGTGAACGCAAATACGCAGATAGGCCCGCAGCCCAGCCCCCGGAAGCGGCTCTTCTCGGGAAAGGGCATATTCTTCCTGTTCCTGTTCCTTGCGCTTGTCCGTCCGGCATACAGCCTGATCTTCAGCCAAAAGGCGTCGTTCTTCCTTCTCAACGTGAACCTTTCAGTGATCGCGATAGTCCCGGTCGCGTTCGAGTTCGGCCTTGTTCCCGCATACATTATATCGGGGTCGGTAAGCGCTGTCACGGTCGTGTCGATGTTCTTCAATAAAGGCGCGGAGCTGCCGTATCTAGCGTCGATACTTTTCATAAACCTTATCCCGCTGCTCCCCTCGTATTATAACGGGATGTATAACGAGTATTTCAAGAAGAAGAACTCGATTTTCAGCGAATCCAGGGCATCGTACGAAGAGTTCACGACCGAGCTTAAGGTGCTCAAGGACCTCAATATATCCCTGCAGAACCAGGTCCACGACATCCTCGACCTCTACGAAGTGACAAAGAAGATGAGCGCCTCGCTCGAAATGGAAGAGATGCTGAGGATATTCAGGGATGCCGTAAGCAAGATATCGAAGTTCGTGACCGCGAAGGTCATACTGATAGACGAATCCCAGGAGGTCCCGGTCGCGCGGGTGACATATGAGATACATAACCCCACAACGAAGAGGCCGTCGTCGGCCGATGTGCACAGCGGGCCGCCCGGCAAATTCGACCAGCTGCTGGCGGAATCCATATCGTCGCGCAAGGAAGTCATATACCTTAAGTCCCCGATAGAACGCAGCCACCCGTTCAGGGAGTTCCTGGGCGGCGGGGACAAGTCGTTCATAGCGCTGCCTTTGCTTTCCGAAGGTATACCCATAGGCATACTTACCATAGAGGGTATAGACGAAGAGCATGCCGAGAGCTTCTCTATCCTCGCGGAGCAGCTATCGCTCGAGCTTAAGAAGATAAGCCTGTACGAGAGGGTGCAGTCGCTTGCGATAACCGACGGGTTGACCGGCATATACGTCAGGAGGCATTTCCTCGAGAGGTACGCGGAGGATTTCGCTCGCTCGAAGAGGCACAACCTGAAGCTGTCAGTCCTCATGATAGACCTCGACCATTTCAAGCAGTGCAATGACACGTACGGCCATCTCGTCGGGGATATCGTGCTGAAGGAGATAGCAAAGATAATGAAGGATTTCGTCCGCCAGGTGGACCTTATAGGAAGGTATGGCGGCGAGGAGTTCGTGCTCGCGCTGCCCGACACCGACAGGAATTCCGCGATAGCCGTAGCGGAGAGGATAAGGCAGGAGGTCGAAAGGCACAAGTTCAGGGCGTATGACGAAACGATAGCGATGACCATCAGCGCGGGCGTCGCGACATACCCGGATAACGGAGACGATGTCCAGGTCCTGATAGACAAGGCGGACCAGGCCCTTTACAGGGCCAAGGAAGAGGGAAGGAACAGGGTGGTAAGTTGGCCCTGAAATATATTGAAAAATCACGCGTTTTGAGTTAAGATTAACTCCTCAAATGACGAAATTTGCTATAGGCATAGACCTCGGCGGCACGTATACCAAGCTCGCCCTTGTAAGCCCAAAAGGAAAGATCGTAGAGAGAGGCAGGCTGTCCACATCGGACCACCCGACCAGGGACGGGTTGCTGCGGGCTATTGCTTCCGAGATAGGTATCCTCCTTAAGAGGGCCCGGGTACCCCGAAGCCGCGTAAAGGGAGTGGGAATAGGCGTGCCGGGGCTTGTGGATTTCAGCAAGGGCGTGGTTTACAACCTGACCAACGTTAAGGGATGGAAGAACACGCCGGTCAAGAGGCTTCTTGAAAATAAGCTTAAAATACCCGTGCTTGCGGATAACGACGTCAACGTCATGGCGCTCGGTGAATGCAGGTTCGGCGCCGGCAAGGGAGCCGTTAATGCGGTCTGCATAACGCTCGGTACCGGCGTCGGCGGCGGCGTTATCATAGGCGGCGGGCTTTACCGCGGATCTACTTTCTCGGCCGGTGAGGTGGGGCATATGCCGCTTAAGGAAGACGGACTAAAGTGCAACTGCGGCGGTTACGGATGCCTTGAAAGATATGTGGGCAACAGGCGTATTTCGGAAGAGTACAGGTCGATGAAGAAGGGCACAGCGGCCCTTATGAGCCCCGAGTCGATTAGCATCGCGGCAAAAAAAGGCGACAAGACGGCGATCGAGCTCTGGGACAGGGTGGGCAAAAGGATCGGAACGACGCTCGCGGGTATAGTGAACCTGCTGAACCCGGAGATGATCATAGTCGGCGGCGGCGTGGCGGAGGCGGGAGAGCATCTCTTTGGCCCCATGCGCGAGACAGTGAAAAGACGTGCGATGAAGATACCAGGCGGTGCCGTAAAGATAGTAAAGGCGAAGCTGGGCAACGACGCCGGCGTAATAGGGGCTGCGGCCCTTTTCTTTTAACAATATAAACGATCGGAAACGGGAATTGCATAATAACAGGAACCTGGCTGTAATCTTTGTTGTTGCCGTTGCGGCGCTGCTAACATGCGCGTGCGCGAACGCGGAAGGGAAAGGCGGCATGACGCCCCTTGACTTCGATAAGGACAGCAAGGAGCCGGTCATCATCAACGGCGACACGGTCGAGTATGACGAGGCCGGGAAGACCGCCAGCGCTAACGGCAACGTATCGATAATATACCAGGACCTGAAGGTCACCTGCAAGAAGGCGATGTTCCATTCCGACACGAAGGAAGTCATCGCGGAAGGCGACGTCATCCTCACGCAGGACAAGAACGTGTTCAAGGGCGAGAAGGTCGTCTATAACGTAGAGACGAAGACCGGAACCGTCGTAAAACCGAATGTCTTCATAGACCCGACGTTCTACGGCGGCGGCGAGAAGGCGGAGAAGCTCAGCAAGGAGCATTATTATATCAAGCGCGGTTATGTGACCACCTGCGACAAGGAGCATCCGCACTACAGGGTCCAATCGAGGCAGCTTAACGTATACCTGGACGACAGGGTGACCGCCAGCAATATCCTGATGTTCGTCGGGGACGTCCCGATATTCTATTTCCCGTATTACAGCCATTCCCTTAAGGACAAGCATCCCGGCGTCACCATCGTCCCCGGCAAGAACGACGACTGGGGATATTTCGTGCTGACCTCATGGCGCTACTACTTCAACGATAACCTCAGGGGCCGTATACATGTCGACTACAGGGAAAAGAGGGATTTCGCCTACGGCATAACGACGAATTACGGCACCGAGGACTACGGAAGCGGCATCTTCAGGTTCAATTATTTCGACGAGAAGAAGGAGCGCATCTGGAGCAGCAGGCCCGAGCAGGAATCCGACTCGCCGAAAGGCAAGAAGATCGAACGCTACCGCGCGCAGATGAGGCACAAATGGCAGATGGACCCGATAACGCAGGGAGTGTTCGAGTTCAACAAGATGTCCGACGCGAACGTGATCAAGGATTATTACATAAAAGATTACCAGCGTGACATGGTCAACAGCAATTACGCCTCCGTCATAAGGGCGGACAAATACTATACGACAAGCCTCCTCGCGCAGAAGAGGATGAACCGGTTCGATTCGGTCGTGGAATACCTGCCGCAGGTCAAGATAGAGTCGACGAGCATAAAGATAGGCAACACAAGTTTCTATTATGACGGCCTTGCCTCGGCCTCGAACCTCAACAAGCTCGAGCCGTCGCCGGCAAACTCCGTGGCCACCACGAACAGGTTCGACACGAGCAACAAGCTGTCGTACCAGTCGACGCTCTTCGGATGGCTTTCGGTGACCCCGTTCACGGGCACAAGGCAGACCTTCTACAGCAGGGACCTGGAGGGCGACCGCAATTTCATGCGCGGGATCTTCTTTACCGGGACCGACGTCAGCACGCGTTTTTACAAGACGTATGATTATGATTCCAGGATGTTTAACATGGAGATCAATGGCATAAGACATGTGATCGCGCCGAAAGTCTCGTATTCATATACGCATGAGCCAACCGTAAACAGATCCAAACTCGGGCAGTTTGACGAGGTCGACGATATCGGCTTCCAGAACGCGATAATGCCGTCCCTCGAGAACAAGCTGCAGACGAAACGTATGGTAGGCGGCAAGATGACGACGGTAGACCTCGCGAGGTTCATGGTCAGCACTAGCTATAATTTCGCAACCGAGACCGATAAGGGCGGCAAGCTCGACAATTACAACCTCAGCTTCGAGTCGAAACCGTATAACTGGATGAGGCTCCTGTCCAACGCGGTATATAACCCGCACAGGTCGAGGTTCGAATCGTTCAGCTTCAACTTCGCGGGCAACCCCGAGCTAGATTTCGACAACCAGGACCTCAGGCAGGAAGTGTATACAGACATAACGAAGAAGAGATGGGGCTATGGCGGCGGCTACAGGTGGGATAACGACCTTGGAAGCCTCATAGAGAGCCAGTTCATGTTCAACGTGACGCCGAAGTGGAAGATAACCGCGTATAACAGGTTGGACCTCAAGAGGTTCGGCACCACGATCGACGGGACGCCGAAGAAGTTCATCAACAGCATGGCAGAACAGGAATACAGGATCAGCCGCGACCTGCATTGCTGGATAGGCGATTTCGTATACAACATATCAAGGGACCACGGGCATACGTTCATGGTGATATTCAGGGTAAAGGCGTTCCCTGATGTCCCGGTCGAATTCGAGCAGAACTATAACCCGCCGATGTTCGGTTCGGCGATGCCCCCGGGCTAAATAAGGCAGGAGACCTATGAAGATAACCGTGATAGGGGCAGGATATGTCGGGCTTGTGACGGCGGCGTGCCTTGCCGACCTCGGTAACGAAGTCACGTGCAACGATATCGACAGCGCGAAGATCGCCCAGCTGAACAGGGGCAAGATACCGATATACGAGCCGGGCCTCGACGACCTCATAAAGAGGAACCGCAGGGAGCACAGGCTTAAGTTCACGACAAACCTGAAAGGATGCGTAGAGTCGAGCGGGATAATCTTCATCGCGGTCGGCACGCCTCCGAAGGACAGCGGAGAGGCGGACCTAACGTATATAGAGGCCGTAGCCAGGGATATCGCGAAATACATGAAGTCGTACCATCTCGTCGTCGAGAAATCAACGACGCCGGTCGAGACGGGGACCTGGATAAAGAAGACGCTCGAGGTGTATGCGCGCAAGAACGTGAAATTCGACGTCGCGTCGAACCCGGAGTTCCTCAGGGAGGGCTCGGCGATAGGCGATTTCATGCATCCTGACAGGATAGTCATTGGCGTCGAGAGCAAGAAGGCGGAGCAGATGCTTACGGATCTCTACAGGCCTCTGGGCGCTGAGATAATCGTGACTAACATAAACAGCGCGGAGATAATCAAGCACGCGTCGAACTCGTTCCTCGCAACAAAGATATCGTTTATAAATGCCGTCGCGAACATCTGCGAAAAAGCCGGGGCCGATGTAGAGGAGGTCGCGCGGGGCATGGGGCTCGACAAGAGGATAGGCAGGTCGTTCCTTGACGCCGGCATAGGGTTCGGAGGGTTCTGTTTCCCGAAGGATATCGAAGCGTTCATACATATATCGGAGAAGATAGGGTATAATTTCGAATTGCTCAAGTCGGTTAAGAGGATAAACGAGGCGCAGAGGACACTGCTCGTTAAGAAGATAGAAAAGGCGGTCTGGAACATAAAAGGCAAGACGATAGCGATGCTCGGGCTGGCGTTCAAGCCGAACACCGACGATATGAGGTTCGCGCCGTCCTTGACGATAGCGGAGAAGCTCAGGCAGGAAGGTGCGCACATTAGAGCTTACGACCCGCAGTCGATGGCAAGGGCGAAGAAGCTGCCGGAGTTCAAGGGCGTGAAGTTCTGCGAAGGCCCGTACGAGGCAGTGAAGGGCGCGGACTGCACGGTCATCGTGACGGAATGGAACGAATTCAAGGAACTCGACCTTAAGAGGGCGAAGAAGCTGATGAGGCAGCCTGTCGTCGTAGACGGCAGGAACATATACGAGCCGAAGAAGATGAGGGAACTCGGGTTCAGGTACAGCTGCATCGGGAGGGCGTAGAAGATGATAGAAGGCGTGAAGATAAAGAAGCTGAAGGCGATCCCCGACGAGAGGGGCAAGCTCATGGAGATACTGCGCAACGACGACGATATATTCGAGAAGTTCGGCCAGGTATATTTTACGACCGCGTTCCCGGGCGTCGTCAAGGCGTGGCATTTCCACAAGAAACAGGACGACCATTTCGTCTGCCTGCAGGGGAAGATAAGGTTGGGGCTCTATGACGCGAGGGAGGGCTCGAAGACGAAGGGCGAGGTGAATGAGTTCATCCTTTCTCTCGAAGACCCTTTCATGGTAAAGATACCTAAGGGCGTGTACCACGGGTTCAAATGCATCGCGGACACCGAATCTATGATCCTGAACGTGCCCACCATGGCGTATAACCCGAAGGAGCCGGACGAGTTCAGGATCGACGCATACGATAACGACATACCGTTCGACTGGAGGAAATGATGGCGCCGCGCGGGGTAATACTCGCGGGAGGCCTCGGAAAAAGGCTCGACCCGCTGACGAGGATCACCAACAAGCACCTTCTGCCCGTCTATGACAGGCCGATGATATATTACCCGATACAGACGCTCGTCGACGCGGGGATCAGGGACATTCTTATCGTGACCGGCGGCAATAACGCGGGGGATTTCCTGCGCCTGTTAGGAAACGGCTCCGAGTTCGGGCTTAACCACATCAACTACACGTACCAGAGGGGCGAGGGCGGGATCGCGGAGGCGCTGGGCCTCGCGAAACATTTCGCGCAGGGAGAGAAGATAGTCGTAATACTCGGCGATAACCTCATCGAGAAGAGCATAAAGAAGCATGTGGATGATTTCATAGGGCAGGCGGAAGGCGCGAAGATACTCCTTAAGAAGGTCCCGGACCCGCAGAGGTTCGGCGTCGCCGAGATCAAGGGCGGAAGGATAATAAGCATAAAGGAGAAGCCCCGGAAACCGAGGTCCGACCTTGCCGTTACGGGCATATATATGTACGATCCGAAGGTATTCGATATCATAAGGCCCCTGAAGCCGTCTAAGAGGGGCGAGCTCGAGATAACCGACGTGAATAACGAGTATATCAGGCTCGGAGAGATGACCTTCGACGTCCTCGACGGGTGGTGGACGGATTGCGGTACCTTCGAATCGCTCTTCCGGGCGAACAAGCTTGTCGAAGAGGGCCTGAGAAGGAAAGGCGGCAGATAATGAGGATACTTGTCACCGGAGGCGCCGGCTTCATCGGCTCGAACTTCATCAGGTACGTGCTCGGCAGGAACAAGAGCTGCGAGATAACGAACCTCGACAAGCTCAGCTATGCCGGGAACCCCGAGAACCTGAAGGATATCGAAGGCAACCCGAACTACACGTTCGTCAAGGGCGACATATGCGACCATGACACCGTCGAGAAGGCGATGGACGGCTGCGATTACGTCGTGAACTTCGCGGCCGAAAGCCATGTAGACAGGTCGATCCATTCCGCCGACGAGTTCATACGCACGAACATCCTCGGGACTAACATCCTTCTCGAGAAGGCGAGGATGAAGGGCGTCACGAAGTTCATACAGATATCGACGGACGAGGTCTACGGCTCGATAGAAAACGGTTCATTTACGGAATCAAGCATGCTGGTCACGAACAGCCCCTATTCGGCGAGCAAGGCGGCCGCGGAGCATATGTGCCACGCTTATTACGTGACCTTTGGCCTGCCGGTCGTTATAACGCGCAGTTCGAACAATTTCGGGCCTTACCAGTACCCGGAAAAATTCGTGGCTCTGGGCATAACGAACCTGCTCGAAGGGAAGAAGGTGCCGCTTTACGGAGACGGCAAGAACGTGCGCGACTGGCTCTTCGTTGAGGACAATTGCGACGGCATCTATTTCGTGCTGAACAAGGGCACGGCAGGGGAGGTATACAACATCGCCGGCGGTTACGAGATGATGAACATCGAGATGGTGCACGCGATCCTTAAGGCGATGGGCAAAAATGATTCGATGGTCGAATACGTCAAGGACCGCCTCGGACACGACAGGAGGTATTCCCTCGACGATTCCAAATTAAGGGCGATGGGATGGAAGCCCGGCCACACATTCGCGTCGGCGCTGGAGAAGACGGTCAAGTGGTACGGCGACAACCGCGACTGGTGGATGAAGATAAAGCACAAGGACACATATAAGAGCTATTATAAGAAGCAATATAAGTGATGGGATCGAAGGTAATCGTAACCGGCGCTACCGGCATGCTGGGCCGCGATATCTGCCTGGCGTTCTCGGGGACGAATGAGGTAATAAGCGAGCGCGTTGATATAACCGACAGGGAAGCGTTCCTCGAATACGCGAGGTCTCACGCGCCGAATGCCATAATCAACACGGCCGCGATAGCCGATGTCGACCGCTGCGAGCGAGAGCCGGCGGAGGCGTTCCGGGTCAATGCGGAAGGCGCGAAGAACGTCGCGGATGCCGCTTCGGCGGCAGGGGCGATACTAGTCCATATCAGCACCGATTATGTATTCGACGGAGAGAAGGCCGGGGACCGCGCCTATACGGAAGAGGACAGGACCGCGCCTTTAAGTGTTTACGGCAAATCGAAGTTAGCCGCGGAAGGATATGTCATTTCGGCCGGGTGCGCGTACGCGATTATCCGCTCAAGCTGGATGTTCGGCGCCGGAGGCAGGAATTTCGTCGACTCTGTAATTGAGGCGGCGCAGAAGTGCGGCAAGGTAAGGGCGATACAGGAAAAATACGGCGGACCTACATATACGGCGGACTTAGCCGAGGCCATACGTGCGCTGTCCGCAAAGATGGCCGCAGGAGCCGCAAAACCGGGAATATATAATATATCGAACGCGGGCGTGTGCTCGCGTTACCAGTTCGCAAAGGAGATCCTTGAGTTCTGCGGCCTTTCCGCGGAGGTCGTCCCGATAACCGCGAAGGATGCGGGCGGGCCTGCAATAAGGCCAAGGATGACAGAGCTGGACAATTTGAAGATAGAAGGCGTCCTCGGGTACAGGTTGAGGCATTACAAGGAAGCGTTCAAAGAGTACATAATAAGAAAGAGGGGGAATAAGGTCTGATGGCAACCAAGTTCAAGGACAAGATCAAACAGAAGAAAGCGAAGATCGCGGTCATAGGCCTCGGTTATGTCGGGCTTCCGCTGGCGGTTGAGTTTGCGAAGGAGGGATTCCACGCCCTCGGTGTCGACCTCGACAGGAGGAAAGTGGATTCGATAAATGCCGGGGATTCGTATATCCTTGATATCCCGGGTGATGAGATCAAGCCCCTCGCGAAGAAGGGCATACTGAAGGCAACGACGGATTATTCAAGGCTGAAGGAGGTCGACGCGATCATTATATGCGTCCCTACGCCCCTGAGGAAGACGAAAGATCCCGACATGTCGTTCATAGTGTCGGCGGCAGAGGCGATCGCCAAGAACCTCAGGAAAGGGCAGGTTATCGTGCTCGAGTCGACGACATATCCCGGGACCACCGAAGAAGTGATACTGCCGATGCTCGAGGCCACGGGGCTGAAGGTAGGAAGGGATTTCTCGCTCGGTTTCTCGCCGGAGAGGATAGACCCGGGCAACCCGAGGTATATGACGCATAATATCCCGAAGGTCGTCAGCGGAATGACCGCCGGGTGCAGGGAGAACATTGCGCTGCTCTATTCGCAGATAGTTGAAAAGGTCGTGACCGTCTCGTCGGTGAAAGTAGCCGAGATGGTGAAATTGCTCGAGAACACGTTCAGGTCGGTAAATATCGGGCTCGTCAACGAGCTCGCGCTGATGTGCGACAGCCTCAAGGTGGACGTCTGGGAGATCATCGAGGCCGCGAAGACCAAACCGTTCGGGTTCATGCCTTTTTATCCGGGGCCGGGCCTCGGAGGCCATTGCATACCCATAGACCCGATATACCTGGCGTGGAAGGCGAGGATACAGGGTTTTGAGCCGAGATTCATCGACCTCGCCTCGAAGATAAACGCGGACATGCCGGAGCATGTGGCCGAGAGGGTATCACGTTCGCTGAACAGCAGGTTCGGCAAAGCGGTCAAGGGCGCGAAGGTCCTCGTGGTCGGCCTGTCGTATAAGAAGGACGTGACCGATACAAGGGAGTCGCCGGCATACGAGGTCATCGAGAAGCTGGAGGAACGCGGAGCATCTATATCGTATTACGACCCCTTCGTTCCGTCGTCTATGATAGGCGGGCATAAGATGAAGTCCGTGGCCCTGACCGCGGCGGAGATAAAGAGGAACGACTGCGTAGTTATAGTGACCGACCATTCGAACATCGATTACGATCTCATCTCCGAGAACGCGAAGTTCGTGCTCGATACGCGCAACGCGCTCAGGAATATAAGAAAACGCGAGAAAATAGAAAGGCTGTAAACTGATGGCAAGATACCTTGTGACGGGCGGCGCGGGATTCATCGGCTCGAACATAACCGATGAGCTTGTCCGGCGTAAGCAGGAGGTCAGGGTCTTCGACGACCTCTCATCCGGAAGTAAGGACAACCTTAAGGCCGTGATGAATGATATAGAGTTCATAGAGGGAGATATCAGGGACGCGACGCTGCTGAAGAAAGCGCTAAAAGGATGCGATTATGTCATTCACCAGGGGGCGCTGAGATCAGTCCCGAAGTCGATGACGAACCCCGGGCTTTATGACGATGTCAACGTTACGGGGACGCTGAACGTGCTGTCCGCAGCGGCCGAGAATAAGGTGAAGAGGCTCGTATTCGCGTCCTCAAGCTCGGTATACGGGGATTCCGAGAAACTTCCCCAGAGCGAGGACCAGATACCGCAGCCGGTCTCGCCGTACGCCGCGACAAAGCTCGCCGGCGAGCATTACTGCAGGGTTTTCGCGAAGTCATACGGGCTCGAGACGGTAGCCCTCAGGTATTTCAACGTGTTCGGGCCGCGCCAGTCGCTCGAATCCGAATACGCGGTAGTTATACCGAAGTTCATAACATGCATACTCATGGGCGAGCAGCCGCCGGTCCACGGCGACGGGAAACAGAGCAGGGATTTCACGTATGTGGATAATGTCGTCGACGCGAACCTCACGGCCGCGACCCGCGAGGGGATATCCGGAGAGGTCTTCAATGTCGCCTGCGGGAAGGGATATAACCTGCTCGACCTCATAAGGATAATCAACGACATCACGGGCAGGGATGTCCGTCCGAATTTCGAGGCCTCGCGCCCCGGCGACGTAAAACATACCCTTTCCGACATAACCAAGATGAAGAAACTGCTTAAACTCGACCCGAAGGTGGATTTTGTCCAGGGGCTGAGAAAGACGGTCGAATATTTTAGCGTGAAGCGCGCATCCGGGGGAAAATAATAATATGAAAGTTGCGCTGTTCGAGCTCGTAAGGCAGTATAACGCGCTGAAAGGCGAGATCGATCCCGCGATATCGTCGGTCATAAGTAAGGGCTCATTCATCCTCGGAGAGAATGTGTCCGGCCTGGAGCAGGAGGTCGCTTCCTTCTGCGGCGCGAAGTATGCCGCGGGAGTCGCCAACGGGACGGATGCGCTCGAGCTGGCGATAAAAGCGCTCGGGATAGGCCCCGGGGACGAGGTGATAACTGTGCCGTTCACGTTCATAGCGACGACGGAAGCCATATGCCTTAACGGTGCGACGCCGGTGCTCGTCGATATCGAGCCGGATACGTTCAATATGGACGCATCGCAGATAGAGAAGAAGATAACGAAGAGGACGAAGGCGGTCATACCGGTCCATCTTTTCGGGCAGGCATGCGACATGTCGGCCGTTGAGACGGCCTCCAAAAAACACGGGATCAAGGTCATCGAAGATTGCGCGCAGGCGATCGGCGCGGAATATAAGGGGAGGAAGGTCGGCTCGTTCGGGGATATAGGGTGTTTCAGTTTCTTTCCGAGCAAGAACCTCGGATGCTTCGGCGACGGAGGCATGGTGACTACCTCGGACAAGGAGACCGCAGACAAAATAAAGATGCTTCGCGTCCACGGGCAGGCACAGAGGTACCGCCACGAGATAGAGGGCCGCAACAGCAGGCTCGACGAACTTCAGGCCTCGATACTGCGCGTAAAACTGCGCCACCTCGACGGGTGGAACGAGTCACGCAGGAGGAACGCGGCATATTACGACAAGGCGTTCGCGCCTCTTAAGGCGTCGGGAAAAGCCGTATTACCCGTCGAAGCCGAAGGGCGAAAGCATGTATATAATATTTATAATATAAGGATCCCGGGCGGGAACAGGGACGGGCTAAGGGAAGCACTTACCGCGAAGGGAGTCGGCACGGCGGTATACTATCCGATACCGCTGCACCTGCAGCCGGTATATGCGAAATACGGATGGAAGAAAGGTGATTTCCCTGTGAGCGAGAAGGCCTGCGATGAGGTCCTCGCATTGCCCGTATATCCCGAGCTTGAGAAGGAAGAGCTGGAATATACCGCGCGATGCGTAAAGGAATACTTAGCAGGGAGCAGGATATGAAGGTACTGATAACGGGCGGCGCGGGATTCATAGGTTCGCACTTGTGTGATCACTTGCTGGCAAAAGGCCATTCGGTAATATGCGTCGATAACCTGATAACCGGCAAGATCGAGAACATCGCCCACCTCAGGAACTCGCGCACGGATTTCAAGTTCGTCAGGCATAACGTATCCGAACGGATGAACATAGGCGGGCCCGTCGATTATGTGCTGCATTTCGCGTCTCCGGCAAGCCCGGTCGATTACCATAAATACCCGATACCTACGTTGAAGGTAGGAAGCCTGGGTACCCACAATGCCCTCGGTCTGGCAAAGGCCAAAGGGGCAAAATTCCTGCTTGCTTCCACGAGCGAGGTCTACGGCGATCCGCTGGTAAACCCTCAGCCCGAGTCGTATTGGGGCAATGTCAACCCGATCGGCCCGAGGGGAGTATACGACGAGGCGAAGAGGTTCGCCGAAGCAATGACAATGGCATACCACCGCGTTCATGGCGTGGACACGAGGATAGTAAGGATATTCAATACGTACGGCCCGAGGATGAGGAAGAACGACGGAAGGGCTGTCCCGAATTTTATCATGCAAGCCCTTACGGGAAAGGCACTTACAATATATGGCAAGGGCGCCCAGACGCGCAGTTTTTGTTATGTAGATGACCTTGTAAGGGGCATATATGCCCTAATGTTTTCAAGGATCAACGAGCCGGTTAACATCGGTAATCCAAATGAGGTCACCGTACTGGAGATAGCCAAGACCATAATAAAGATAACCGGGAGCAAGTCGAAGATAACCCACAAAGCGCTTCCCGAGGATGACCCGAAAGTCCGCCGCCCGGATATAAAAAGGGCAAAGAAATTCCTGAAATGGGGCCCTAAAGTGCCCCTTGAAAAAGGCCTCAGGAATACCATAAGTTACTTCAGAAATAACCGATAAAAACCCCTTCCGATATCATTATTTCCCCTTGACACGACATAGGTTATAACGTAAAATATAATCGTTCATACCTAGAACGTTATGCCTACTAACGACAGTTTCCAAAGACCAACTGAAGACTTGCGAAATCTTCAGTTGCTGGAGGAGATCTCCAGGGATTCCACCGCTTCCCAGAGAAAATTGTCCGAGAAGCTGGGCGTGGCGCTTGGCGTTACCAACGCGTGCCTGAAGAAGATGGCCAAGAAGGGCTATATAAAAATAAAGGGCATAAACCATAAGCGCATCTCGTATTACCTGACCCCGGAAGGATTCACCGAGAAGACGAGGCTCACCTACCATTTCCTCGAATATACCGTCAGCTACTACATAAACCTCAAGAAGAACCTCTCCGACAAGATGAAACACATATCGGGGCAGGGCGTAAAACGCGCCGTATTCTACGGCGCGGGCGACGTGATGGAAGTCGCGTTCGTGATATCGCATGAGGCGAATATCGAGCTGCTTGGGATAATCGACGATGACCCGCAGAAACAAGGGACGAAGAAGTTCAATTACACGATCGGCGGCCCCGGCGCGATAAAGGAGCTTAATCCCGACGCGATAATAGTCACGTCGATACGATACAAGGACAAGATAATGAAGAACATAAACGCTGACCAGGACCTGTCGAAGGTCCCGGTCTTTTATTTTTAGGCGGAGATATGATAGCCCCGGCGCTCAATTGGTACGCGGTAAGGACGAGGTCGAACTACGAGTTCAAGGTAAGCTGCCTGCTCGGAAAGCGTTCCGTCAATACATTCTATCCCACCGTACTGAAATGGAGCAGGAGGAAGGACAGGAAGATGAAGGTCGCAAGGCCGCTCTTCCCGGGATATCTTTTCGTCGAATGCCCTGCGAACCCGAGAGACTGGCTCGGAATAAAACAGACGGAAGGAGTCGTGAGCATACTAGGCTCGAAAGCAACGCCGCTTCCTATACCTGACGACCAGATAGAAAGCGTAAGGAAGATAGTCGAGTCGGGCATCGACCCCATACCTCACCCGTATCTCAAGGAGGGCGAGAGGGTAGTCGTCGTTGACGGGCCGATGAGGGGAGCCGTAGGGATATTCAACAGGTTCAACGATAAGAAGGGTACGCTCGTGATAACGGTAGACCTGCTCGGCAGGTCATTGGCCGCGGAAGTGGACACAAACGTAGTCGAAAGGCTGTAGAACAGGCAAAAACAGACAAGAATATGGCGCTAAGTTACAAGAATGTAACCGAAAGGGACGGAGTCCGCGTAGTGAAACGAAGTGTCCCGCCGCAGCGGGATTGGAGGCTATCATGATCCGTTTAGCATATCCTGACCTCTCGTTCAAGGAGGTCTCGGCTGAGTTGAAGAAGGTCATCGATTCCGGATGGCTGACAAAAGGGCCTAAGACCGAAGAGCTCGAGTCCGCCGCGAAAAAATACCTGAAGGTGAAAGAGGCGGTGGCGGTAAGTTCGGGCACCGCCGCGCTGCATCTTTCCCTGCTCGCGCTCGGTATAGGCAGGGGCGACGAGGTGATAGTCCCGGATTTCACGTTCCCCGCCGCGGCGAACGTGGTAGAGATAGTCGGTGCCAGGGCGGTCCTTGCCGACATAGACAGGGATACGCTTAACATAGATACGGGCGACATGCGCCGGAAGATAAACAGGAAGACAAAGGCCGTCATACCGGTGCACCAGTTCGGGCATCCGGCAGAGATGGACGAGATAAAGGCCGCGGCCGGGAAGCGCGGGATCCGCGTGGTGGAGGACGCCGCATGCGCGTTCGGCGCGAAATATAAGGGCAGGATGTGCGGATCTATCGGCGACCTCGGGTGTTTCAGCTTCCATCCGCGCAAAGTCATATCGACAGGGGAAGGCGGGCTTATAACCACAAACGACGCGAAGCTCGCGAGGTCGTTGAGGAAGTTCAGGGAACACGGGATGGAACTCTCCGGCAGCGAGAGGATATTCTCGGAAGCGGGGTTCAATTACAGGATATCGGAGATATCATCGGTGCTGGGCATAGCGCAGGTCGGGAAGGTCGAGAAGATAATAAGCAGGAGGCTTGCGCTTGCAGTAAGATTCAGGAAGGCGATATCCGGGATAGGCGGCTTGCGCGTGGTCCCGGAGAAAGTTCCGGCCGGATACAGGCATATATACCAGTCCTTCATAATAGCGGTAGACGGCAGGAAGGAAGTGCCGGGCCTTATATCACACCTGAGGAAAAAAGGCATAGAGGCGACGATCAGCAACATAGTGATACACCGCCAGCCATATTACAGGAAGAAATACGCTTTGAAGGACCGGGATTATCCCGGCTCGGTCTGGGCTTATGAGCACTGCATCGCGCTGCCGTTCCATACGAAGATGGGCGACGGCGATATCGGGTATATCTCAAAAATATTAAGGGAGGCGATATGATAACCCTCGCGCAGGCTGGTCTTGGAAGGTGGGGACAGAACCACTACCGCGTATTTTCGGGCCTCAAGGATTGCCGCATGAAGATATGCTGCGACAAGAGCAAGGATGTGCTCGACAAGGTCGCTGGCAAGGAGGCCGTAAAAACGACGGAATACGACAACATAATCAGGGACCCGGAGGTGGACGCGGTAATTATTACTACGCCGTCGGAGACTCACGCCGGGCTGACGGTTAAGGCGCTCTCCGCCGGGAAGCATGTTTTCGTCGAGAAGCCCCTCGCATTGAAGGTGGAGGATGCGCAGGAGATGCTGAAGGCCGCGGAAAAGAACAAGAAGGTCCTGATGGTCGGCCACCTGCTGTTATACCATCCCGCCGTAGAGAAGATAAAATCCTACATAGACAAGGGCGAACTCGGCGACTTGCATTATATGTATTCAACGAGGGTAAACCTTGGTCAGGTCAGGGCGGAAGAGAACGCGCTATGGAGCCTGACGGCCCACGATATTTCGGTCGCGATATACCTGACGGGAAGGATGCCCATAGAAGTATCGGCTACCGGCAAATGCTACATTAGGGATTTCGTCCAGGACGTCGTCTTTGTCTCGCTCGCCTTCGACGACAAGCTTATGGCGCATGTCCACGCAAGCTGGCTCGACCCGCATAAGATAAGGCAGTTCACGGTGGTCGGGTCGAAGAAGATGGTCGTCTTCGATGACATAGAGGCGACAGAGAAGATAAGGGTCTACGATAAGGGAGTGGACTGGACAAAGAATTACGGGAACTATGACGCGTTCCTTACCGTGCGCCAGGGGGACATCTATATCCCGAAAGTAGATATGGTCGAACCGCTGAAGGTCGAATGCAGGCATTTCGTGGATTGCGTAAAAGAAAACAAGAGGCCGCTTACGGACGGAGAGAACGGCCTCAAGGTACTCAAGGTCCTTGCGGCGGCACAGGAATCGCTTGAGCAAAACGGGAGGCCCGTAAAAATTGGCTGAGAAAAAATATTTGGTTCATAGGTCCTCGTATATAGACAAGGGCGTCAAGATCGGCGCCGGCACGAAGATCTGGCATTTCTGCCACGTGCTGGAGGGCTCCGAAATTGGCCGCGGCTGCAAAATAGGGCAGAACGTAGTGATAGGCCCCGACGCGCGGATAGGCGATAATGTAAAGATACAGAATAACGTATCCGTCTACAAAGGGGTGGTCCTCGAGGACGACGTCTTCTGCGGGCCGTCATGCGTATTCACGAACGTATTCAATCCGCGAAGCGCGGTCCCGCGCATGGACGAGATAAGGCCGACGCTCGTAAGGAAAGGCGCCTCGATCGGCGCTAACGCGACGGTCGTCTGCGGGATCACGATAGGAAGGAACGCTTTTATCGGCGCGGGCGCAGTGGTGACGAAAAACGTGCCGGACTTCGCTCTGGTATACGGGAATCCGGCCAGGCAACGCGGATGGATATGCGAATGCGGAGAGAAACTGGTGTTCAAGGCAGGGTCTGCACGTTGCAAGTCATGCGGTAAGAAGTATTTCAAACGCGGCCTTTTGGTTAGAAAATAAAAAGAGAGGTATTTCGCGTTAATGCCGAATATTACTAAAAATTGGGATGCAGATAATAATGTGGTATCGGAAAAGACATACAGCCGTCCGGTAATCATAATCAGACCGCCATCTGGAGCATTCTATCTGGACTTAAGGGAATTATGGTCATATAGAGAGCTGGCATTTTTCTTCGTATGGCGCGATATTAAGATAAGGTACAAACAAACGATAATGGGGGCGATGTGGGCAGTATTCCAGCCATTCTTTGCAATGGTGGTATTCACGGTATTTTTCGGGAAACTTGCGAAGATGCCATCGGATGGTATCCCGTATCCGGTATTCGTATATGTGGGACTTCTCTTGTGGAATTATTTTGCATTCGGACTTGCGCATGCAAGCAACAGCATGATCAGCAATTCTAATATAATCCAAAAGATCTATTTTCCCAGACTGATAATCCCCCTTGCATCATCCCTTATAGGATTAATAGATTTTGCGGTCGCCTCGGTAATCCTGGCTATGCTAATGGTATATTATAGTTATGTACCCAATTTTAGCGGTTTGGTATATGTGCCGTTCTTGTTGCTTATTGCATTTTTTAGTTCTCTGGGTATAGGCAGTATTCTTGCGTCACTGAACGTTAAATACAGGGACGTCCAGTATATAATTCCATTTTTCATCCAAATGATGATGTTCCTTACCCCCGTGATCTATCCCGCGAGTATTGTAGGAAGCAAGTACCGGTGGATCCTTTCGCTTAATCCGATGACCGCAGTAATAGAAACGGCCAGGGCCGCGATTTTCGGTAATAGTCGTGTTGATATACACTCACTTTGCATATCAGGCGCAGTTAGCCTCTTCTTATTCATATTCGGTGTTGTTTATTTCAGGAAAACAGAAAGGTATTTCGCGGACATAATCTAAAAATATGGAAAATAACATTATTGAGATAAAAGGGGTCTCGAAAAGGTACAAAATTGGCAGAGGAGACAGATATCTGGCGCTTAGAGACAAGCTCACGTATTTTATGAACCCGTTGAATATGTTCAGGAAGGGAAAACGAAAAAGTCCAGGCGAAGAATTCTACGCGCTTAAGGATGTTAACCTTAACGTAAGGAAAGGCGAGATAGTCGGTATTATCGGAAGGAACGGTGCCGGTAAGACAACATTGCTTAAAATTATATCGAGGATTACTTATCCATCCGGGGGTGAGATAAAGATATACGGAAGAGTTGCCAGCCTGCTGGAGGTGGGAACGGGATTCCATCCCGAATTGACCGGAAGAGAAAACGTATATTTCAACGGGTCCATCCTCGGGATGAAGAAGAGTGAAATAACCAGGAAGTTTGATGAGATCGTGGCATTTGCGGAGGTCGAGAAATTCATCGATATGCCGGTTAAGCGGTACTCAAGCGGCATGCAGGTAAGGCTTGCGTTTGCAGTTGCGGCCCATCTCGAACCCGAGATCTTGCTTATAGACGAGGTGCTATCGGTAGGAGACATAACGTTCCAGAAGAAAAGCCTCGGGAAGATGGAGAATGTGGCGAGAGAAGGCAGGACCGTTCTTTTTGTTAGCCATAATATGGGAGCGGTGCAGAGGCTGTGCAACCGCGCCGTTTTGCTGAATAACGGTTTGGTGGTTGAGGACGGCGACGTAAACGAAGTTACGGAAAAATATATGAGCTACGGCTTGAATAAGGCCGGGGAAAGGATATGGAGCGAAGAGAACTCCCCCGGAGATGATGTTGTTCGGTTGAGAAGAATTTGTGTAATGAACGCGAAGGGCGAAATTAAAGTGGAGTTCAATACACACGAAGGGATATTTGTTTCGGTTGAATATGCGGTCTTAAAAAACAACTATCCGTTAAATACTCTTCTCTATTTCCTCGATGAAGAGGGGATTACGAAATTCGTTTCCATGGATAATCTTGATTCCCCATGGAAGGATACGGTAAGGCCCGCAGGATTATACAGGTGCACATGTGAAGTCCCTCCTGACCTGTTGAACGAAGGCACTATAAGGATAAATGTAATCGTAACAACGAGCCCGTATAACCTACACGCGAGGGACTCTGATGTGCTCGTCTTCAAGGTTATAGACGACATGAGCAACAGCGGGGTAAGGGGGAATTACCCGCGTGAATGGCCTGCCGCGGTAGTAAGGCCGAGGCTTAACTGGAAAGTGGAGATGTTGAACCATGGAAAAGGATAAGGACTCTATAATATTGGTCACCTGCGGCGATTCGATAAGTATGCCGCGCTCCTTCGACGGTATCCGTTGCGGTCATACTTATTCCGAGATAGTAAAGAAGAGTCTACAGGAAAAATATAAGGATAAAGAGGTATTTCTGTTCAACCGAGCGCTGGGAGGGGAGAGTATAGCTACCCTTTTCAGGATATTCCAGACCGACATACAGTATTTTGGAAAAGACGGAAGAAAGATACTTATATTGAGCGCAGGAATAGTAGATTGCGCGCTCAGGCCAATACCTCTTTGGTTGAAAAGAAAGATAGGCGTCATGCCTTCCGTTGTAAGAGAACCGATTATAAAATTCCTGCATAATAATAGAGCCAGGTTATTCGGATTGGGGCTTAAATGGAGGGTGACGTCTCCCGGAAGGTTCAAGCGCATATACTGCAATATACTTGCTGAAGCCTCCAAAGCATTTTCGAAAGTGTATGTCTTTACCATTATGCCGACGACTAAAAAGACAGAGAAGCATTCGCCCGGACTTACGTCAAGTATCGACCTCTATAACAGTATAATAAGGGATATAGTGAGCGTGCTTGCTCTCCCTAATATAGAGCTGATCGACATTAATGAGATGATAAACGAGGAAAAATATGACGTTGAAGATGTGGTTAACAATTCAGACGGAATCCACCTGACCGTAAAAGGGCACAGAGTATTTGCGGATAAAATACTGGAAAGAGAAAAAAATGAGATCTTGTAAAGCCAAGACGATACACGAGAGATTGACAGGTTTTGACAAGTTCAGCCGTTCCCTGGAACCTCCGTTCCCGAAAGACATGCTTATTGAGCTAACAAACGCATGTAACAATAAATGCCTATTTTGCGCGAACAGGAAAATGACAAGAAAAACAGGTCATATCAGGATAGGTATTCTGGATAAGGTGTTGTCTCAGGCATATGCTCTCGGGTGCCGGAACGTGGGTTTTTATACTACCGGCGAACCTTTTATATCAAGCAAACTGCCGCAATGTATCTCAATGGCAAAAAAGAAGGGATTTACGTACATTTATTTGACAACGAACGGTGTTCTGGCGACTCCCTCGCGCGTACGAGAAGTGATCGAGGCGGGCCTGGACAGCTTGAAGTTCTCGATAAATGCGGGGACAAGAAAGACGTACAAAGAGATACATGGTAGGGACGATTTTGACAAAGTAATAGCAAACCTTAAATATGCCTCGGAGTACAGGAAGAAAGTGTCCTCGCCTTTGACCATTCATGTTTCATACGTGATCACACGAAAAAACGAGAGAGAGCAGAATCGGTTCCGTGAATTGGTAACGCCTTTTGCGGATGACGTGTTCTTCCTGAACGTGAGCAACCAGGGGGGCATGATGCCCGAGATAAAGAAAGATCTTGTGCCTGAAAATCCGAATAGGAAATTTACGTATTCAAAAAAAGTGCCGTGCAGTATGGTATTCAACAGGTTGCATATTACCCACGAAGGGTACGTGTCTGCTTGTTGTGTCGATTTCCAGAATTACTTGATAGTGGCAGACCTTAACAAAGTTGACCTATGGAAAGCTTGGCGTAGCAGGGTATTTAAGAAAATTAGAAGACTTCATCTGGAGAATATGCTACAAGGGACTCAATGTTATAATTGCGTTTACGACAAGCAGGATACGGTCAAGCCTTTGTTGCCTGAATACGCTGCGGCACCAGATAACATGTCAAAAAAAGGAAGGATGTAAAATGAATATAGATATTATCATACCTGCCTATTCGGAAACCGGAAAGGTATATAGGATAAACAGCGTTTTGATCAAGGGCAGGCCAATAATAGATTACACGCTTGAAGCCGCCATTAACGCGCCGTATATCAGGGGTATATATCTGATAACTGATGACAGCAGCATGCTTGAAAGATACGGATCATTAAAAAAGATAAAGGTGGTCATGCATAAGCATGAGGAAAACGGCGATAATATAAGACTTAAGACGATACTGTCAAGCGCGCTTAAAAAGATAAAAGGCGCGCGGCCTGATCTGGCGGTGTTGTTATTAACGTCGGCACCCTTAAGAGATGCGGGAATATTAGAATCGGCACTCAATTATGCCAGGTCGTTTGAGGAATATGACAGTATCGTCGGCGTGACAAGGTCGAGGAAATCGAGATTCGGCGTATTGAACGTAGGCGCCAATGGGAAGACGGATTATAGCCAGGACAGGACATGTATCAGTTATACGGGCAAGGGGCAGCATTACACCGCCGCGGTAAACGGCGCACTGTATATCGTGAAGACAAATAGGCTTGGAAAGTTGAACGAAATGCTGTTATCTAGTAGAACCTACGGGTTTGAAATGGACGAAGAGGCAGGTAAGGATATAGACTCTTCGGCGGATGTGGCGGTAGCAGAAGCTTTTCTTTCAATGAAAGAGGAACGCTTCGGACAGCATGCAAGGGGAAGGTTTAATGTGCAGCGCCTTTATATTCATGACGACAGGCAGATGGGGATAAACAGGAATGTCCTTGATGCCATGGCATACGAACGCCATTTTATGAGATATCGGAAATTCTTAAAGCGCATTTCCGCGTCGGATGACGTACTTGACATTGCATGCGGGAGTGGCTACGGCAGTGAAATATTGGCTTCGAAAGCCAGGTCGGTGACCGGAGTGGATTGCGACCCGGTCACCATAAAATATGCAGGTCGCCATCATAAGAAAAAAAACATAAATTTCAAAACATCGGCGATTGAAAAATTCAATCCCAAACGAAAGTTCGACAAAATAATCAGCGTGGAGACGATCGAACACCTTACCGACCCAGAGGGATACATGAAGAAAGCCAGGGGATGGCTCAAGCCCGGAGGACAGATATGGTTGACATGCCCGCTTTCTGGAATATGTCGGCAGGAAACCGAAAATCCTTTCCATATAAGTGAAATAACGTATGAAATGCTTAAGAGGATAATGAGGAAGTATTTTAAGACTACAAGCTTCTATCGACTATCCGGAAAGAAAATATTCTCGGGTGACACCCTGAACAATAAGACGGCGTATATAGTCGCGAAAGGAGCTTTATAATGAAGGATATAGTCAAGTCACCTATACGGACTGACGATAATGATATGGTGCTGTCCTTGCCGATGACTGTACATATCGAACTGACATCTTCGTGTTGTTTCACATGTAGGCACTGCTATAATTTTTGGAGAAAAGAAAAGATCAACCACGTGTTCATGACAGAGGAAGGCCTCGATAAGATATTGGATGAGCTAATAAAGAACGGGGTGATGCATGTGATATTTACCGGGGGAGAGCCTTTCATGAACAGGAAGGTGCTGTTGCGTGGTATCAAAAGGCTGAAAAGCGCCGGTTTAAGTTCGACATGCAATTCAACACTGGCCGTTTTCAACTCGATAGAAGAACTTAAGGAACTGAAGGAGGCCGGATTAGAGCACATTCTGACATCACTCAACTCATGCAGCGAAGAGACGAACGATTATCTTGTTACTAAGCGCGGCGCTCAATCTAAGATCATCAAAGGGATGCAGAACGCGATCTCAGCCGGGATACGCATAAGCGTGAATATGATTATCTCGGAAAGTAATATAAATGATATTTACAGGACAGGCGAACTTGCAAGCAAGCTTGGAGCGAAGAAATTTTTCGGAACGAGGGTGGTACCCCATCTTTCCGGAAAGATAGAAGACCAGAAGGAATTTCTTATCTACCAAAAAGAAGCCAGGGTCATACTGGATGAGCTTATAAAGGTTCAGAATGATTTTGCTATTCAGGTCGGGACGCTCGTCCCATTCCCATATTGCTTTGTATTCAAGGAGGAAGACAGACAAAAGTATGCCCGGTTCTATTCGCACGGTTGCCCCGCGGGGAATAAGATGATATCCATAAACGCAAACGGGGAAGCGCACGCCTGCGTCCACGAAAAACAGGGTTATGGGAACATATTGGAGATCGGATTGAGGTCTGCCTGGAAGAACATGGAAAAATGGAGGTCCGGCGAGTATTTTCCTTCTGTTTGTAAGGAATGCGAGCTATTTGATGAATGCAATGGAGGCTGTCGCCTTGCTACTTTGGCATACAAGGGGGATATTTCATCGACTGACAACCTGAGGGTAGGATGGGCAAAAGGGAAAAAGAGAGTTGAAGATTCTGGCGAGCGGATGATATTGAAAGCAAGATACGCCGTTCCGCAAACCCTACGTTTTAGGAAGGAGAACGGGTTCTCGGTGGTAGACCGTTTTGGATCGGAAGTCCTATGTGTGAAGGACAGGATCGCGAAAGTCCTGATGGATCATAAACTAAAGAAAACCGCATTTATCCCAGAAGAAGAAGGCATCTTGGACATAGAGACGTTAAAAACGCTCATAAATGAAAAACTTCTGGTGAAGGCATAACAAAAGGATATTCAAGAATGAAGATAAAGCATTATGCCCTCATTCCCGCAAAGAAGGATTCAAGCCGGTGTAAAAACAAAAACTGGAGGAAATTCAGTAAAAATTGCAACCTTGTTGATTACACCGTAAAGTCGGTACCCGGGAACATGTTTGAGAAAATAATTGTATCGACAGATAAAATAGACTACCATCCTCCGCGGCATGTATTGAAACACCTGAGAGACAGGAAATTGTCGAGAAAGGGTTCGTGCGTAAAGGACCTGATACGAATAATTATACGCGAATACGGATTAAGGGATGAGGACTATCTTTGGCTTCTTAATCCTACTTCGCCGTTTAGGGAAAAAACCGACTTTACTAGAATTGCGGATTATATTGGCAGGTATAAGCCGGATTCGGTAATCTCGGTTATAGAAATACACCCATTCATATGGAAAGGGGCCAGCCCTTTGTTTGAGACGAGAGGGAAACGCAGGAATACGGAGAGTTTTAAGGAAAGGTATTCTGTTGAGAACGGCATGTTCTATGTGATGAATATCGGTTATTTCCGTTCTAAAAGGTCGTGGTATGGAAAGCGGTCAATGCTGTATAAGCGGCACGGTATCCTGTCGTTTGTGGACATCGATACGGAAGAGGAATTTATAGAAGCAAGAAAACTGACCGGAATAAAGGACTTCAAAAACCGGGGGAAAAGAGAATGATAAGATTTAAGGACCTGAAGGATGTCTACCTTATAGGAGAAATAGGCATAAACCATAATGGCGACCTTCAGATTGCAAAGAAACTAATTGACGCTGTATACGCATGCGGATGGAAATGTGTGAAGTTTCAGAAGAGGAATCCGGATGTATGTGTTCCAGAAAGTCAGAAAAATACAAAGCGTGACACGCCTTGGGGAATGATGACATACCTGGAATACAAGAAACGAACGGAGTTCGGCAGGAAAGAATACGATTATATCGACAAATATTGTAGGGAAAAACCGTTGAATTGGACGGCGTCAGTTTGGGATCTAGGCAGCTTTAAATTCATGAAGAAGTACGATCTTCCCTTTATTAAGCTGCCTTCCGCCAAGATAAATGACATGGAACTGGTAGAGGCTGTTGCGAAGTCCGGGATACCGGTGCTTGCATCGACCGGTATGAGCTCATTGGGCGAAATCGACAAGCTCGTTAGTATCCTTAGGAAATATTCGTGTGAATTCGCTCTTATGCATACGAATTCAAGCTACCCCACCCCGTTAGAAGAGCTTAACCTGAATTGCATCGTTACGCTTAGAAAAAGGTATGACTGTGTTATAGGTTATAGCGGCCATGAGTATAACGTGGAACCTACCGTTTACGCGTGCGTTCTGGGAGCCAAGATAATCGAAAGGCATATAACCCTTGATCATACGATGTGGGGGACAGACCAATCATCAAGCCTTGAAGTGGGCGCCATGTACCTCCTCAATAGAAGAGTGCAGCATATCGATATGATGCTGGGGAGCGGAATCAAGAAGATAAGTGCAAGCGAAAGAAAAATTATCAATAAGCTGAAGCATAACCTTTGCGAAAGGAGAAAATAATGTTGGGGCCGGATTTCAATAAACAATACGAATATGAGAACAGTTTCTACCTTACAGCGCCCATTAACAGGATTAGCAAATTTGTCACTCATCTTGATCTTTTCAGGAGGATTTCCGGATTGTCAGGAGAGATCGTGGAATGCGGCGTATTCAAAGGAGTGTCGCTGTCCAGATTGATTAAATTCAGAGCATTGTTTGAAAATCCGCAAAGTAGAAAGATAATAGCATTTGATACCTTCGGAGATTTTCCGGAAGCAAAATACAAGGCTGATGTCAAAAAAAGGCGACAATTTATCTCAGAAGCAGGAAGCAAAAGCATAAGCAGGGATGAATTGATCTGCATCCTGAAAAAGCTGGATCTCTACCAGAACATCGAGCTCGTGGCAGGCAATATATTGAAAACGGTGCCGCGCTACGTTTCAAGGAACAGACATCTGAAGATAGCCTTGCTGCATATAGATGTTGATCTGTATGAAGCGACGGATATATGCCTAAAGGAACTGTACCCGTTGGTCGTAAAGGGCGGGATAGTGGTATTGGATGATTACGGCGCCTTTCCCGGAGCTAATAAAGCCATTGACGATTATTTTGTGAATAAGAAGGTCAGAATTAAAAAATACCCTTATTCCAACGCCATATCATATGTGCAAGTCGATTGAGAAAGGGCGGTGATAAAATGAGAATACATAAGTATTACGATCTTAAGAAGGTAAAATTGATAGTATATGATTTCGACGGTGTTTTTACCGATAATAAGGTCATTCTTATGGAAGACGGGAAAGAAGGTGTTATAGTAAACAGGTCGGATGGGCTTGCGGTATCAATCTTCAAGAAAATGGGTATTCCTCAAATTATATTGTCTACCGAAAGAAATCCCATAGTTAAGGCCAGATCGAGGAAACTTGGCATACCAGCCTTGACCTGCGTTAACGATAAGAAGAAGGATCTCTCTTCATATTGCAGGAAACTCAATATCCCGCTGCATTCCGTGGCTTATATCGGTAATGATATCAACGACTATGAAGCGATGTTATGCGTGGGATTCCCGATAGCGCCGGCGGATGCGAACAGCCGCATAAAAGGCATAGCGGAAATAGTAACTAAAACACGAGGCGGGGAAGGAGTTGCCCGAGAGTTACTCGATATATTTACCCGCGGAATGGGAGTATGCTGAAATACGACATGGGAACAATGAGGTGTGCGGACGGCTCTTCGTTGATTTATGAAGTCGATAAGACCGCATCAATGATCGCGCTTAGGATATCACAAGAGCTTAAAAAAGATCCGATCTTCGGAGAATTAGATGAAAGGTTGCCAGGCGGGTGGTCCCTGTTTTATTTTCAGATATTAATAAAAGATAAAATATATCCGTACATACGACAAGCACACGTCATCCGCTGGTATATCGGAAACGGGATAACCATACCTGATAAAGAGAAGACCGTAACGATACCGCAATGCGGTATACTTACAGTTTTAAAAGATCATTGGGATTTCGATGATGTACCTATACGGTACGGAAGAGGTCCGCTTTCCGGATGGGATAAGGCGCTGAAAAGAACGGTAAAACGGTACAGGGATGGTTTGCTCAAGACCTGGGAAGCGTACATATTCGGTCAGGCAAAGGAAAATGCGAAGCAGGACCTCGCCGGGACCGCCCGCACCATAGCCTGTCATTATGCTGAAGGATTTGATCCTAACAGGCGAAATGACTTGAACTGGTATGCCGGTAGCGGGATAGACGCGAAAGACGTTTTGATATACTTTGATTGTCCGGATAATATTACCGGTGGTCCTATCGGCAAGGAAACTATCGACAAACTTGAAAGCAAAGGTTTTAGATGCGTGGCTCTCAAAAATGGCGTCGTAAATAGCATGCATTCGGCATTTTGTAAAGTACCATGTATACACCCGGACAGATATCTAAAAGCAGGCCGTGTGCGCAACCCGGTTACGGATTGGCTTGTTGAGGAAGGGAACGATCTCATCCGGAGCGTAGAATATTGGAGGTCATTTTATAAGGAATTTGGCATAAAAGTGAATTATGTAGCGGAAGAGAACCCGTATGTGAACATTCCGCAAAGGATAGCTTTCGATGTTGATGGCGAAAACGGCGGCCTTCTTGCAGGCAAGCAAAGGTCGGAGGTGCCGTTCATATACCGTTACCTGAATGGGTATCACCCCAAGCATATATATTTTACGTGGAATAGGAGATCCGCGTTAAACATTGAGCAAAAACATGAGAATGTAGGCAGGATAGTGGTTACCGGTTATCCTTATGGCACGCTGTGTCCGGCGAAAGATGACGCTTCATTATTGAGATCGAGAGGAGCCAAATTCATAATAGCGCTTTTTGATAATATACACGGTTCCGATTATATATATTCAACCGATGAAATGAGGCGATATTATGAGGCCTTCCTGTCGTTTATGATTGAGGACGAAACGACCGGGATAATAATAAAATCAAAGAAACCGCTTGTTATCCAAAAACTGCCTGAGATACACACGCTTCTCGAAAAGGCGGTTGCAACAGGTCGGTGCATAAGGCTTGACAGGGAGATTGGCAGGCTTCCTTTTGACGCATCCAGGAATGCCGATCTTGCCGTGGGAGTTGGCATATCATCACCTGTGATAGAAGCGGTGATAGCCGGTTGCAAGGGGGTTCATTATGACATCACGCATTATAAAAAGCACGTGTTCTATGAATGGGGATACGAGAAAATTATCTTCGATGATATATTGAGGCTTATTGATGCGATAAAAAGATTCAAGAAAGAGCCGTCATCGGAGCCGGGACTCGGTGATTGGTCCGGGCATATCGAGGAGCTCGACCCGTTTTGCGACAGGAAAGGAGGAGAACGGATGGGGAGTTATATGAAAATTCTCTTCGAATCATTCAGGTCAGGCAAAGGTCGTGTGACTGCCGTAAACGACGCGGACAGGACTTATTCTCGCGAATGGGGCGATTATAAGATTGTAAAATGAGGAATGCATATGAAACGGATTAATGTGCTTGTGGTCGGTGCGGGTATGTATGTTTGCGGAAGGGGTACAGAGACATTCGGGACCATCATCCCGTCGCTGAACGAATCAAACAAGTCCGGCGCTTTAGGAAAGATCTTTATAGCCGGAAGGAGCATCTCCGGAATAAGGGCCGCGAAAAAGAAGATTGCCTCACTAAATAAGGCTATGGGGACCGCGCCGGACCTATCTTTCTATGCCGACGTCAAGAACGGTCCAAAAGGTTATATAAGGGCAATACAGGAGATGCCGAGGCCGGCCTGCGCCATTATCGCGGTTCCAGACAACATCCATAAGGATGTAGCAGAGGCTGCGTTGTTGAATGGTATGCATGTGCTGGTCGTTAAACCGTTTGTTGAAACGGTAAAGGATGCGAAGGATCTCGAGAAGACGAGGAAAGAACAAGGGCTTTACGGGGCGGTGGAATTCCATAAAAGATACGATGATGCCAACCTGAAATTAAGGGATGCCATATCACAGGGTGCTATAGGAGACCCGTTATATTTCCTTGCTGAATTCAGCCAAAGAAAGAGCATGCCGGAAAAAGTATTCAGAAGATGGGCGGCTTCTACGAATATTTTCCAGTACCTTGGGATCCATTATGTGGATATGGTCCACTTTGTCACCAAGGCAAAACCGGTACGGGCAATGGCTACCGGCCAGTCGTATTGGCTGAGATCAAAAGGCATTGATACGTATGATGCCGTTGAAGCCGTTACCGAGTGGAAACTGGAGAACGGAAAAAGATTCGTTTCGCATATACTTACCAACTGGATAGACCCCGAGAAGACATCGGCCATGTCAGACCAGAAGATAAAGGTCATAGGCACGAAAGGAAGGTTCGAGTCAGATCAAAAGGCCCGCGGAGTTACTATGATTACCGATAAGAATGGCATAGAAGAGATAAATCCGTATTTTTGCAGCCAGTACGGTCCATATGGGAATGTGAGATTCCGCGGCTACGGAATAGACAGTATAAAGACCTTTCTCAACGATTCTATAGCGATAGAGTACGGCAGCAAAACCATTGAAGAGCTTGAAAGGGAAAGGCCTACTTTCAATAACTCGCTTATACCCACAATGGTGCTTGAAGCTGTTAATACAAGCTTGAAATGCAACGGTAAATGGGTTGAGATAGCCAGATGAAAAAGATGTTCGTTCCGCACGAGCGGTTATCTGTATTTATAAAGAAGGTACTCCTAAATGCCGGGGTACGCGAAGATGTTGCGTATCATGTCAATGAAGGGTTAGTACAAGCGTCACTAAGGGGGGTCGATTCGCACGGTATAAGGCTATTTCCGCATTATATGGCGTCGGTAAAAGCGGGCAGGATAAATCCCGATCCCGAATATAAGTTCGAGAGGACCTCGGCCTCTACCGGAAAGTTCGACGCAGACCACACCTTCGGGCACGCCGCCGGCATAGAGTCGGCAAGGAAGGCGGTAGAGCTCGCCAAGGAAGCGGGGACGGGCAGCATAGCCGTGTTCAATTCGACCCACTTCGGCGCTGCCGCATATTTCACGCTCGAGATAGCAAAGCAAGGGATGATAGGGTTAAGCTTCACTCATGCGGATTCGCTGATGAAGACATATGCGGGCAAAAGGGCGTTCCTCGGGACGAACCCGATATCCTTCGCCGCGCCGGTGGAGGGCGAAGAACCGTTCTGCCTCGACATGGCCACGACGCTTTATAATTTCAACAAGATAAAGCAGCTGAGGGAGCGCAAGCATCCCGCACCTGAAGGCGTAGGCGCGGATACGGAAGGCAATGAGACGACGGATGCGGATAAGATATCGATGCTGCTTCCAATGGGCGGATACAAAGGATACGGCCTTAGCCTGATGGTGGAGGTGCTTTGCGGGATACTTACCGGCATGCCATACGGCCCTAATATATCGAGCATGTTCAAGGCGCCGTTGTCGCAGAAAAGGTTCCTCGGACATTTTATCTGCGCGATGAGGATAGACTGTTTCCAGGAAGAAAAGGTCTTTAAGCGGCGCATGGCCGAATTGTTGAATGAACTGAGGAATGAGCCTCCCATGGAGAAAGGGGTACCGGTGCAGGTGGCGGGAGACCCGGAGAAGAAGGCCGCTTCGGAAAGGACGAAAGAAGGGATACCGATGGCCGCGCCGGAAGCGGAGGCCTTCATGAAGCTATCCGCCGAATACGGGGTGGAATTCATATAGTGGAAAGAGCGGACTTCGCGATAATAGTCCCTCCGGCGGGGGTAAGCAATACGGTGTATCCGCCGTACGGGGCGATGTACATCGCGAGCGCGGCAAGGAAAGCGGGGCTCGAGGTCCGAATAATCAATGTCGATACCGACAGGATATCGAACGCAGAAGTAATTGAACGGCTGAAGGCGCTCAGGCCGGGATTCATAGGCATAAGCGGGATAGTCGCGCCGTCATATAAATATATCAAGGGCCTCAGCGCGGATATCAAGGCCGCGATGCCGGAGAGCATACAGATACTCGGCGGAGGGTTGTCGAGCGCGGCGGAGACGGTCCTGAATAACATGCCGGTGGATTACGTTGTCGCCGGCGAAGGCGATAGGGCAATAACGGAACTAATCGGCCGCCTGCGGGACGGGAAGGTACCTTCGGACGTCACGGGGCTTTATTACAGGGAGGGTGGCAAATGCGTATTCACGGGCGCAAGGAGACTCATAGCGAATATAGATGAATTGCCTTATCCGGCGTTCGACCTGGTCGATATGTCCAGGTATATGCCCGACGGGAAGGAGTTCATAGGGTATTTCATCCAGGATATAAAGGACAGAAGGATAACGGATCCCGGCCGTAAGGGCGGGATGGTGACGATACCGACGGGCAGAGGATGCTTCGGGAAGTGCTCATTCTGCTTCAGGGCATACCCGGGGCTCAGGACCCATTCCATGAAATATGTATTCGACCTCATAGAATACTGCGCGGAGAAATTCGGCACGAGCTACTTCTCCTTCGGGGACGAATGCTTCGCGCCGAACAAGGAACATAACCGGAAATTTATCGAGGAGTACAAGAAGAGGAAACTTGACCTTGTCTTCAGGATACTCGGAATGAGGGTCGACACGGTCGACAGGGACATATTGCACGCTTATAAGGATATAGGATGCTGGATGATCGAGTACGGTTTTGAGGCCGGCAACCAGAGGATGCTTAATATTATCGATAAGAGGGTCACCGTGGAGCAGAACAGGCAGGTCGCGCTCTGGACCAGGGAGGCGGGGATATATACGTCGCCGACGATCGTCCTCGCGATGCCCGGAGAGACGGACAGGACAGTCAACGAATCTATAGGGTTCCTTAAATCGCTGAACCTCGGTTATAAGCAGTACCAATGGTCGTACGCCCTGCCGATACCCGGTGCGCCGCTATATGATTTTGCGAAACTGTCGGGCGCCATCAGGGACGAAGACGAATATCTCGCCTCGCTTGACGGCAGGGTCGCGGGCGCGGGGGTCTTCCATGTAAACCTTACCGATGAGCCGGACTCAACGGTCGCCGGATGGGCGGACAGGATAAAGGAAGAAGTCGACGCGGATTATTTCAGGAAGGTATACAGGTTCGGGGCTATCGCCGCGATAGCGCGCCTTCTTAAGAAGATCCGCCTGCACCTAAGGAGGAAGGACCTGAAGGATGTCATCAAAGGAAAATTGAAGAGCATCTGGCGGGGGCATCCGGGCGGGCAAACCTCTGCCCCTGTCGCGGCCCCGGCAAGGTTCAGGAAGAGAAGCGATATCGTATTCGAGGACCTGATAAAGGGCATGGACGACACGGTCATCAACAGGGAGATGGCGCTTAAGAACATAAATACGAGGCTCGCGCCGTGATAAGGGAAGCGCTGCTCGGCGCGGATTACAGGTTCGACGGTGCGCGGCCGCCCGCATCGCTTAGCGGCACGCAGAACGAGGCGAGGGAGCTCTTCCTCAAAGAAATCCACGCGAGGGGAAGATACATCGACGTAGAAAGATGCCCTTTCTGCGGGGCGGCGGAGTTCACTAAGATATCGGAAAGGGACGCGAGGGGGCTGCCGTGCGAAGTGGCCGTCTGCGACGCCTGCGGCGGTTGCTTCAAGAACAGGATATTGGACCCGGAGGCGAACAGGTACCTATACGAGAAGATATCATACAAGCTTAGAGGCAAGGACCGTTCTCCCGGTGCGGTAGAAGCGCTGTTCAGGAAAAGGATAAAGGAATTCGCATACCCGAGATACGGGTTCATAAGGCATTTCGCCGAACTGGAGCAGGATATGGACCTTATCGCCGAATTCGGCTGCGGCGACGGAGCGAACCTGGTCCCGTGGAGGAATGACGGTTTCAGCGTGACAGGCATCGAGTTCGACGGCGGAATGGCCGAGTTTGGCAAAAGCAAGGGGCTCGACCTCGTTCAGGGCGATTTCATGACGCACGACCTCGGAGGGGCGCGGCCGAAGCTTATAATACTGTCGCACCTGCTTGAGCATGTATCGGACATGGACGCGGTTTTAAACCGCATTCATTCCGTGCTCGACCCTTACGGATACCTATTCATAGAAGTGCCGGGCGTGAAAGGACAAGGCCTCGGAAGGCCGTTATCTTCGTTCGATGTTGAGCACAATTACTATTTCGACCTCGAAAGCCTTTCGTCGGCGCTGGGGAAGAACAGGTTCTCCGTGGCTTACGGAGACGAATATATAAGGGTGATCTGCAGGCCGTCCGGCGCACAAGCCGCGGTACCGCGGAATAAAAAGTCGGGCGCGCGAAGGATACTGGACCTTTTCAGGGAAGAGGAATCGGGAAACATCAGGGCTAAGGTCATGAACAGGCTGACCGGCGCGTACTTCAAGGCGTATTATTCGGTATTATCGTCAGGAGTCGGACATGGCAAAGCGTAAATGCAGGACGGTCGCAATGATACCCGCGCGCATGGGCAGCACAAGGCTCGCTATGAAGAACCTCGCGTTGATAGGCGGGAAACCGATGATCTACTACGCGATAAAGGCGGCGAAGGATTCGGGCGTATTCGACAGGGTGGTCATAAATTCGGAAGACAGCGTATTCGCGAAGATAGCGAAGCGTTACGGCGCGGAATTCTACCTGCGCCCGCGGGAATGGGCGACCTCGGCCGCGAAATCCGATTTCGTGGTATATGATTTCGTCAGGAATAATCCGTGCGATGTGGTCGCGTGGGTAAACCCGACGTCGCCGCTGCAGACGGCGGACGAAGTAAGGGGCGCCATGGAATATTTCGTGAAAGAGAAGCTCGATTCGATGATAACCGTCAAGGACGAGCAGGTCCATTGCGTATATAAGGGAAAGCCGGTCAATTTCAACCTGAAGGAGGTCTTCGCGCAGACGCAGGATTTGGTCCCGGTACAGCCCTTCGTATATTCGGTGATGGCGTGGAAGACGGGAAAGTTCATGAAAGAGTTCGAAAGGAAGGGTTTTGCGTTCTTTTGCGGTAAGACGGGGTATTACCCGGTAAGCAAGCTAGCGGGCATAATAATCAAAAGGCAGGAAGACCTGATGGCCGCGGACCTTATGCTGCGGTCTATCTCAAAAAAAGGCGGGTACAAGCTGCGCTACGACAAGCTCGCCGTAAAGGGCAGGAGAGGATAATTTGGGAAAGCTCGCTTCTATAATAATCAGGACAAAGAACGAGGAGCGCTGGATAACGCAGTGCCTGCACGGCGTGTTCGAGCAGGAGTACAAGGATCTCGAGGTCATACTCGTGGATAACGAAAGCGATGACAAGACGCTCGAGAAGGCCGGGCAGTTCAAGCTTGCGAAAGTCGTGAAATGCACAGAATACCTGCCGGGTAAGGCCCTAAACATCGGAATAAGGGAATCGAAGGGGGATTATATCGTATGCCTCTCGGGCCATTGCATACCCGTGAACTCGAAGTGGCTCGGGAACCTGCTTAAGGACCTCGATGACCCCGGGGTGGCAGGCGTATACGGCAGGCAGGAGCCGATGAGCTTCACTCCCGATTCCGACAAGCGGGATCTTACGCTCGTCTTCGGGCTCGACAGGAAGGTCCAGCAGAAGGACAGCTTTTTCCACAACGCGAACAGCGCCATGAGGAAAGAGACCTGGCGGAAATACCCGTTCGATGAGGCCGTCACGAATATCGAGGACAGGGTCTGGGCGAAAAAGGTCCTCGAACAGGGATACAAGATAATATATGAGCCGGAGGCGAGTGTATACCATTATCACGGTATACACCAGAACAGCAATGAACAGCGCTGTTCGAACGTCGTGAAGATAATGGAGAAGCTCCACGCGGGATTCAGCAGGAAGCCGATAGACATGGAGAAGATGGATGTCGCGGCGATAATACCGGTAAAGGGCGCGGCCAGATATATCGGGGATGCGCCGCTCATCGAATACACGATAAAGAGAGCGAAGGAATCGAAATATATAAATAATGTGATAGTCTCCACGGATAACGAAGAGACCGGGCAGTTGGCGAGGAAGCTGGGCGCGAACGTGCCGTTCATAAGGGACCCTTCGCTCTCGAAAGAGAATATCGACCTCGCGCAGGTCCTGCGGTATACGATGAAGAAGCTCGAAGAGTCGCGCATACTTCCAGACATCGTCGTCCTGCTGGAAGTCACGTTCCCGTTCAGGCCCGAGGGCCTGCTCGACGACATGATCGCGCAGCTCGCGGAAGGCGGGTTCGACAGCGTCGTCGCGGCGAAGAAAGAGAACAAGGCTATATGGCAGCAGAAGGACGGTGTGATATCGCAGATAGAGGAAGGCATAACCCCTAGGCAGTTCAAGGAGCCCACGTACATTGAGTTGAAGGGTGTCGGCTGCGTGACGCATCCGGAGTTTCTCAGGGAAGGCAAGCTCCTCGGTGAGAAGGTGGGCATCTACGAACTGGACAACCCGTATTCGCACCTCGAGGTCAGGAGCGAGGATGATTATAAGCTCGCGTCATCGCTCATAAAGGAGGTATTCGGGAGGTAATGGCTTTTTCCGGAGTTAAAAAGCTCGTATTCATCAACGGCATAAACGAGGCCGACGCTTACATGGATGGCCTTCCCGCGGAAGATGCAGCCGGCGATACGCTCCTGATAGCGATGAACCCGTCCATCCGTGCGCGCCTGAAGAGGAGAGGGTTCCGCGTCGCCGATACCGCGGATTATTTCACGGCGGATTCCCATGTGAACACGCTGAATAAGTCGGACGAACTTGTCAAATGGTTCGAGGCGAACGCCCGGTTCGCCGATACCGGGATGGGGGTTAGCGGCGCCTACAGGGATTTTTTCATATACTGGGTAAGGTTCGCGATGCATTACTGCATCTGGGCAATAGACATGGCATCCGCGGCTATAGAAGCGCATAAGCCGGAGTCGGTATGCGCATACGGCGCGGGTGGCAAGCAGGCTGTATCGAGTTTGTATATAGAGAACAGCGAAGGTTATTTCGGCCGCCTTGTAAGGGATACCGCGAAGGCGAAAAGCGTAAGATTCATAGACCTCGGGAACGGGGGCATCGGGCCCCGCAGGGAACAGGGGCCGCGCGCGATATACATGCGGTCGCTGGTAAGGTTCATCCTGCAGAATATAAAGTTCTCTTTATGGGAGGCCTCGGTATGGGCAAAGAACATATTCCCGGGCAAGAAACCGGTATTCTTCACGACGAGGTTCTATAACCTCGACAAGCTCGCGAAGGAAGCGGTAAAGGACGGCAGCGGCAAGAGGCCGGAGATACTGAGGGGGCCGGTAATATTCACATACGGCCTGTCCGATGCGGTAATAAAATTGTTCGGCGCCGCCCATTCCGCCGCGATAATATCGCAGAAGAAGAACTTCGCGGAGCTCGTCGAAAAGATAAGGAAGGACCCATCGGTATTCTCCTATAAGGCGGTATCGTTCGCAGAGCCCGTTTCAGGGAAGATCGAAGATAATCTGGGCGACCATATAATGGGCCTCATGCTGTGGACCGTGAAACTCAATGATTTTGTCGACAGGTCGAAGGCGTCATTGTTCGTCTCCAACGGCAACAGGGCGGACGATGTGATACTGGCTGAATTATGCGCGAGGAAAGGCGTAAGGACGTTGCTGATAAGCCACGGTTCGCATGTCCGGCCTAAGAACGTCCCTGAGAGGATAGAATGGGGCGAGCATGGAAGGGCGCTTCTCAGGGCGCCGTTCTCGGATATCGCGCTGCAGACGCCCGTCGCGGAAGGATACGTCGATGCCTTCAAGACGGAAAGCAGGATGATCAGGACCGGCCCTCTCATATGGGGAAAACCGGTGGAGCGCAGGAAGAGCGGCGTGAGGACTATCGTGCATGCAGGCACGCCGAAGGCGGCGAACAGCTTAAGGCCGTTCGTCTACGAAACACCCGATGAATACATACGCGGCATATGCGAGCTCGCCGCGGCTGTGGAGGGGATACCCGATGCGGTGCTTATCGTGCGTTTCAGGCCGTCCTCGGATATAGGGATTGAGGATATCAGGGAACTCGTGCCATTTTCCGATAAAGTGAAGCTCAGCACAGACGGGCCTTTTTCGGCAGCGCTCGGGGCGGCGGACCTGCTGGTAAGTTTTTCATCTACGACGATAGAGGAAGCCCTGCAGAACAGGATACCCGTCCTTCTTTACGGAGGTTCTGGGCGCTATATGCACATAGAAGCTGTCGAGGCGGGAAGCAACGGCGAAATGCCGCGGTCGGCGATATACCATGTGAGTAAGGCCGGCGACCTTAGGCCTGCAATAGAGAAGATCCTCGGCCTAGGAACGGACGGTAAACTATTCGACGAATATATATACCCTGAAAACGAAAGGCAGCCTCTGGAAGTGCTATTATAAAAGGGCTTTATATGAAAGACAGCAGAAGACGATATAAAGGTTTCGAAATCCTGGATTGCACCGTCAGGGACGGCGGTTACCTCAACGATTGGAAGTTCGACAAGGCGCTCGTCAGGGAGGTATACAGGGCCGTTTCGAAAGCGGGTGTGCCCGTCATCGAGATAGGGTTCAGGGGGACGGATGAGCATTTCGACAGGAAGAAGTACGGCCCCTGGAGGTTCTCGGACGAGTCGTTGCTGCGCGAGACGATCGAAGGGATAGACGGCGCGAAGCTCGCGCTGATGGGTGACTTCGGCAGGATATCGGCGGACGACTTTGTCCCGCGCGACGAGAGCGTTGTCGATATCGTGAGGATAGCGGCCCATAAGAACGATATAGCGGAAACTATCAAGACCCTCGGCAGGATAAAGAAGAAGGGTTACAAGACCTCGCTTAACGCGATGGGATACAGCAACTACACGAAATCGGAACGGAAGAGGTTCATCTCGATGGTCAGGAAGGCGGGCCTCGATTATGTATATGCGGTGGACAGCTACGGTTCGGTCTTCCCGAACGAGATAGAAGGGCTCATCAGCCCGCTGCTCGGCATACGCGGGACGAAGGTCGGGTTCCATCCGCATAACAGCCTGCAGATGGCGTTCGCGAACACGCTTGAGGCGGTCCGCTGCGGCGCGGATATAGTCGATTCGACGTTCTACGGCATTGGCCGCGGGGCGGGCAACCTGCCGACCGAAATAATCGTGCTCTATAAGGAGCTTTTAGGCGATAAGAAATATAACGCGATTCCGGTCCTCAATTGCATAGACAGGTACTTCCTGCCGATGAGGAAGGAGATCGACTGGGGATACCAACTGCCGTTCATGCTCTCAGGGATGTACAAATGCCACCCGAACTACGCGAGCGGCCTGATAAATTACAGGGAATATACGATAGACGAGATATGCAAGGCGATGGAGGCGATAGAGAAGAAGAACCCGTTAGGATACAAGCCGGAGATATTAAAGGAGATCATCGAGGACGGGCTTATCGGAAAGCTGAAGGCCTCCTCCGTAGCGAAAAAGGCCGGTAAGGCCAGGAAAGCCGGGATACCGGTACCGTACGCGGGCAGGCATGAGGGAAGGGATTTCCTGGTACTTGCCAACGGGCCCGGCCTGAAGGATAACAGGGAGAAGATAGAGGCGTTCATAAGGAAGACGGACCCCGTCATACTCGGCGCGAACAACCTCTCGGGGCTGTTCGTCCCGCATTATCACGCGTTCAACAACAAGAGGAGGTTCACGGATTACGCCGGTACCGTTTCCGGTAAGTCGAAACTCCTCATAAGCGAATATTTCCCGGAGGAGTTCATAAGGGAATACACGGACAGCGACTACGAGAAACTGTATTACAACGATGTCCTGAACGCTCATTTCGGCATCGATGACGGGGTCATCCGTACGAATTGCAGGACGATATCGGTCCTGCTTATCGGCGCGGCGATAGTGATGGGCGCCAGGAGGATATTCGTCGCCGGGATGGACGGCTACCTCGGCCCGGGCACCGAAGGCAAGGCCCTTTATTACAACGAGAAAGACGAGAAGACCGATAAGCAGATGATCATAGAGAGGCACATGTGGTGCCAGAAGTTCCTGGAGGAGATAGAGGCATACCTGCAGAAGAACGGCAGGGAGGGTATCCATATCATAACGCCCACGACCTACAAGGCGTTCTATAAAAGCGTGGAAAATTACATATGAAAATAATCGGGGTAATACCGGCGCGTTTCAAGTCATCGAGGTTTCCCGGCAAGCCGTTGGCGGATATATGCGGCAAGCCGCTCGTATGGTGGGTATACAAACAGGCCGTGAAGGTAAAGGAACTCGGAAAGGTCTATGTCGCCACAGATGACAGCAGGATAGCCCGGGAATGCAAAAAGCTCGCGATACCGTATGTGATGACATCGGGCAGGCACCCGACAGGCACGGACAGGGTCGCCGAGGTCGCGCGGAAGGTCAAAGCGGATATTTACGTGAATATACAGGGGGATGAACCCCTGCTGAAACCCGCTATGATAAGAAGCGCGATAGGACCGCTTTTGAAAAAGAATTCCGGATTCGATGTTACGAACCTGATGTCTTTAATACGCAACCCGAAGGAAGTACCGAGCCCGACCGTCCCGAAGGTCGCGGTGAACGCGAAGGGTGACGCCGTATTCCTCTCGAGGGCGCCGATACCTTATCCGAAGAGGGGCGGCAACGCGCAGTATTATAAGCAGGTCTGCGTATACGGGTTCAGGAGGAAGGCATTATTGGCGTTCGGCGGGCTCCGGAGGGGGGCTTCCGAGCTTATAGAGGATATCGAGCTTCTGCGTTTCATAGAGAACGGCATAAAGGTCAGGATGATCGAAGTGAAGAGCGGCAGCATGGCGGTAGATACGCCTGAGGACCTCGAGGCGGTAAAAAAGATAATATGCAAAAGCCGGGCGTAATATTCATCAACCCGTCGCTCGCGCAGGACGGGGGCAAATGCGACGAAGTGCTGTTCCCGTTCGCCGCCATCATGCTGCTCGCGACGATCCTCGATAAGTCGGGATACGATGTCACGATCATCGACGGCAATATGTATACGTCGGCGGAATGCATCGAAAAGGTCCGCGCGGCGGTAAACGAGAACACGGTCTTCGCGGGTTTTTCCGTGATGACCTCGCAGGTCAAATGGGCTTATGAAGTTGCCGGCGCGCTCAAGAAGTCGCATCCGGCCCTTAAGATAGTGTGGGGAGGGGTGCACGCGACTTTATACCCGGAACAGACGGTTGCGGACCCGCTCATAGACATCATAGCCGTCAATGAGGCGTGCAGTTCGATAGCGATGCTAGCGGAGGCGCTGAGGAACGGCGGTGATCTCTCGAACGTGCCCGGCATATATTTCAAGAAGGACGGAAAAACGATAAAGAACGCGCCGTACCTGCCGGATGACATCACGAAGATCCCGCAGATAGATTTCTCGCTCTTCGATGCGCTCCGCTACGCCAGGAACAACCTGCTCCCGAAGGCATACGACCTCCCGCTCAAGGATGCAGTGATGATGCCTATAATCACGGGGCTCGGATGCGCCTACAAATGTTCGTTCTGCATAAACGTCATCCTGAACAGGAAATACCGGTATATGGAAGCGAAGGAGATAGTCGACAGGATAGAATTCCTGCAGAAGGAATACGGAGCGAACTTCTTCCAGCTGCTCGACGAGGACTTCTTCATAAACAAGAAGAGGACGATGGATTTCATCGAGCTTGTCGAGAAGAGGGGGCTCAAGTTCTATTTCAGGCCGTGGATGCGCGTATCGTATTTCAGGGACAATTACATTTCGGAAGAGGTCGCGAAACGGCTCGAGAAGATAGGCATGGTCACGGCGGTGATGGGGGCCGAGTGCGGCTCGCAGGCGATGCTGGATAAGATACATAAGCAGATAAAAGTGGAAGACACGGTGAACGCGGCAAGGACTCTCTCGAAGACGAGGATCGTGCCGAGATATTCGATGATGGTAGGGCTTCCCGGCGAGACGAAGGATGACATACTGGCGACCTACCGGCTCGCGCTGAAATTGAAGGATATAGACCGCAGGTCGGACATACCGATACTCAGTTTTGCCGCATATCCCGGTTCGCCGATATACAGCGAAGCGGTCAGGAAATACGACCTGAAGGAGCCCGGCAGTCTTGCGGAATGGGCGGTCCTCGACTTCTCGGGTTTCCTAGGTTTCTATTCCGCGCAGGGCAAGCCGTGGATATTCGACAGGAAGATATTCGAGAGGATGAACAATTATTACAATATCGGTTTCCAGTTCTCTCCGAGGAAGACATTGCGCAACAAAGTGCTCTACCCGTTGCTGAGGTCGCTGATCAGGTTCAGGTTCATTACGGGATGGTTCGGGTTCCCTGTCGAGGAGTTCATACTCGGATGCCGTTAACCGCTTCCACGAAAAGGTTGGTAGAGGAATGCGCGGGTTTGAACGCACGGACCGCGGGACGGCTCGGACCCGGGCTCGGATTCCTTGTATGGGCCTCCCCGACGGCATACAGGGACCCGGAAGACACAAAACTCTGGCATCCGGTATATCTTGAAAAGCCGGTTGCGTATAAGCTTCCCGCGCTTTGCTACCTGTACCTGCGTTATGCGCTAATAGGGATGATAAGGTGCTTCGCTTACAGGGGTTTCTCCTACGCATACAGGGAGAAAAGCGCGCCGGTGCTTATCGTGATGGCTGAGGAGATAACGGACCATTCGCAGGAGTTCAGGACCGATTATATAATCGAAGATACTTCGCATCAGGAAGATAAACTCGTCTTCTCGCGGACAAAAAACATCGGAAAGAACTATACTGCGCTGGGCTTATGGAAGAAGATAATGATCGGAGAAAAGCTGGAAATGTCGCTGATAGCCGATTTCATCCAAAGATTACTGGCAGGACGCCTGAGCATTGCATACCTGGAATCGCTGGCAATATTCCACAGGTGGGTGATATCTTATTCGTGGTGTTTTCATTATGATTTCTACATGCTGGTGCATAAGGTGTTAAGCCGCGAACCTGCGGAATACCGTTCGGTATTCGTACCGCATGAGATGCATTTCTATTCGAGGATGGTCTGGAAAGCGGCTAAAGCGCTGGATGTAAAAGGCATTACCGCGCAGCACGCGATGATATTGCCCGAGAAGCTGTGGTATTTCCCCGAGGCCGCCGAAGTAAAGGCCGGATGCGCCCTTCCGGATATATTCTATGTTTACAGCGAAGGGACTAAAGCCCTCCTAGGCAGGTATTACCCGGGCACGGACCTACGCCTTTGCTGCAGCCCGAGGTTCAGGAAATGGAAGGACTCCGGGCGGTTGGACAGGTCGCGCGCCGATGCGGTAACGTTCGTATGCGGGATAATGGAGTACGACACCGCGATAATCGTGAAGGCTGCAAAGGCATTGCTTGCGGAGGAATATAAGGATAAGAGGAAGATCAGGCTTCGGCTGCATCCCGCCGGTATAATAGGCAGGGCGCAGAGGGAATGGATAAAAGCGGCTTCCGGGGCGGTCTCGGTAGAGCTGTCGAAAGTGCCGCTTAAGGAGGAGTTTGAGCTGTCGAGGCTGATAATAGGTTCGAATTCCGCGGTTCTGCAGGAGGCGGTGCTTTCGGGCGTGCCGGCGCTCGCCCTCACAAGCGGGGAATATATATGCGCGTCCGTCCTTCCCGATGAAGATAAATGGACCATAGACGTATCGCGGTTATCATGGAAACGGGTAGAAGAGCAATCCGCCAGGACGCCGGACCAGGACACGACACGCCGGTTCAGGGCAAACATGGGGCTCGATAACCCGGACCTGACCACGGCAACGGTGGCCGCGGCATGAGACCGCTGGTCAGCGTCCAGGTCTGTTGTTACAATTCTGAAAAGTATCTAGCACAGACGCTCGAGAGCGTAGCGGCCCAGACGTTCAAGGGATGGGAGCTTGTGATCGTAAACGACGGTTCCACGGACGGGACCGAAGCGATAGTGGACGGTTTCGTGAAGAAGGGCCTGCCGATAACCTACCACAGCCAGCCAAACAGCGGTTTCGCGGCCGCGAGGAACAGGGCGGTAGGGTTGTCGAAAGGCGATTGGATAGCAATACTCGACCACGACGATGTATGGAAGCCGGAAAAGCTTGACGTTCAGCTTAAAGCGGCCGAAAAATACCCGAAAGCGAAACTGCACTTCTCCAACTCGGAATGGTTCACCGACGACGGGAAGATAGCGAGGAATACGATAGAGGACGGCAGGTTCTGCTCCGGCATAATAAAGGAGCCCTTCACTGCGTTGCTGTCCGAGGGTTGTTTCATAGACAGCGAGACGGCGCTGATAGACAAAAAGACGCTTGAAGCCCTCGGCGGTTTCAACGAGAAATACAAGTATATCGTGGATTACGACATGTTCCTAAGGATAGCGAAGCAGGACGCTGTCTGCTATGAGGATAAGGTGCTTGCGGGATGGCGTATGCACCCGTCGCAGGCGACGAAGAAGCTTGAAGAGGAGATGACGAGGGAGTATATCGACCTTTTTGAGAAGGCGCTGAAGGAGAGCGGCCTGCCGGCGGAAGTAAAAGAGAAGGTGAAGAAGTCGATAGTTTACCACCTCAGCAACTACTCGCTTCTCATGCTGAAGAAGGAGGGAAAGAAGGCGTTCCTGCGCACGCTGCTTGGCGGGATAAGGAAGAGGCCGATGAGCCCTCACACGTACCTGAAGACGCTGCATACGTTCTGCAGGGCGTATATGGGCGAGGACGTATCGTCAAGATGAAGGTGCTGTTCATAAATTTCAATATCGGCTCCACACCGGGGATCAATAACGGTATCGCATGCCTATCTGCCGTCCTGAAGGAGAAAGGCCACAGCACGGCCCTGATATTCCTCTGCGAGCAGCTGGGTTACGGCTTCGACCCGGACAGGATAAAGAAGGACATATTGTCCGAGGCGCCCGATATCATAGGGCTGTCGCTTATAGAGACGCAGCTTAAGTATGCCAGGAAACTGATGGAAGGGCTCAGGGACTATTATAAGGGCATCGTCGTATGCGGCGGGCCGTACCCGACGATGGACCCGGAAGGCTGCCTCGCGATAGATGGCGTCGACGCCGTATGCGTCGGAGAGGGAGAGGACGCGCTCGCCGAACTTGCCGAAGCGGTAGAGTCCGGCAGGAAGTACGACGGCATAAGGAACATATGGGTAAGGAAGGGCAATGCGGTCATAAAGAACAAGCTGCGGCCGTTCAAGAGCTTGTATGACCTGCCTCCGGACGATAAGGAGCTCTTTGACCTGGACAGTATACTGCCGCTGAAGAATTACCAGCTCGAGACGATGATAGGCAGGGGCTGCGTATACCAGTGCAGTTACTGCATAAACGACTCTTATGTGAGGAAATACCGCGATCTTTGCGAACGCAAGGTCGGGCTCAACGATTACATAAGGTTCAAGGACGCCGGCAGGGCGGCCGCGGAGATAAAGGATACTGTTACGAAACATCCGCAGATAAAGAAGATAGCTTTTATAGATGATAATTTCATAACCGACGAGAAATACCTCGCCAAATTATGCGGGGAATATAAAAAGACCGTGGACCTGCCTTTCATGTGCAACGTAAACCCCGCATCCTATAACGAAAGGAAGGCGAGGATACTGAAAGAGTCCGGGTGCGATGACGTGAGGTTCGGCATCGAGAGCGGCAGCGAGCGCGTCAAGAAAGAGGTAATGAAACGCCCCGTCCCGAACAGGAGCGTATTGGAGGCCTTCAGGATAAATAAAGAGCTGGATATGATGACCAGCTCATTCAATATGATAGGGCTTCCGACGGAGACGAAAGAGGAGGTCCTCGAGACGCTGAAGCTCAACGCGCGGATAATGCCGGACACGGTGAAGGTCATGACTTTCTACCCGTTCAAGAACACGCCGATTTACGGGTTCTGCGAGGAGCTCGGGCTTATCGATACGGAAGCGAAGGAAGAGCTAGATAATTACGATACGTTCACGTGCCTGAAGTTTCCCGATGAGTACCGCCTGTTTCTGAGGAAAATGCAGGTCTGCTTCAACTGGTACCTGAACAGCATGCTGGGAAATGAGGCGTCCGGGGCGTACAGGGAGCTCGTGGAGAAGGCGGAGGGCATGTCCGGCGCGGAATGGGACGGCTATGATTTTTGCGCGGAGGACAGGAAGATATCCGATTTTATGAAGGCGAAGAAACTGGCGCATTACACGAAATATATGAACAGGAGCCTCGCGGTCAAATGGCCGAGCAGGCACCTGGAATGAGCGCAGAAAAAAAGAGAGGTGCCGAATGAAGATAAGCGTGGTCATACCCGTATATCAGGGAGGCCGTTCCGTGGGCAGGCTGGTCGATGAGCTTGTCAGGAACCTGCACGGGAAAGACGGCCTCGAAATCGTGCTTGTCAACGACGGTTCCACCGATAACAGCCACGAGGAATGCCTTGCGGCGTTCAGGAAGCACATGTCTATAGTCAAATATACGAAGTTAGCGAAAAATTTCGGGGAGCATAACGCGGTCCTTGCGGGATTGAACGAGGCGTCGGGGGACTATGCAGTGATAATCGACGACGATTTCCAGAACCCGCCCGAAGAGATAAGGAAGATGGTCGATAAGGCCGTAGAGGGCGGTTATGACGTCGTCTACAGCTATTACGACAGGAAGCGCCACTCGTTATTAAGGAACCTCGGCAGCAGCTTCAACGACCTCGTCGCGCGGTACCTGCTCGATAAACCGAAGGACCTCTACCTCTCGAGCTTCAAATGCCTAAACAGGTTCACCGTGGGCGAGATAATAAAGTACAAGGGGCCGTATCCCTACATAGACGGGCTGGTGCTCAGGACGACCCGGAACATAGGCAAGGTGCTCGTAAAGCACGACAAGAGGAGGGAGGGCCGCTCCGGTTATACGCTTAGGAGGCTCATAAGGCTATGGCTTAACATGTTCGTGAATTTCTCGGTCTATCCGTTGAGGGTCAGTACGTTCATCGGGTTCATATTCTTCCTGATAGGGGCCGTATTGAGCTTGCAGGCGGTCATCGAGCGGCTGGTCAACCCGTCGGTCCCCATGGGGATAACATCGATATTTGTCGCAATACTAATGTTCTCGGGATTACAGATGCTCATGCTGGGAGTCATAGGGGAATACCTGGGCAAGCAGTTCATGGCCAATAACCAGACGCCGCAATATGTCATACGGGAAACGCACGCCGCTAAAAAAGAGGAAGGTGGCAGATGAAAAGACGCATGCCGGACGGGTTCTTCCGCGGAAAGAACGTGCTGATAACCGGGGGTATGGGTTTTGTGGGCAGCAACCTCGCCATAGCTCTCGTATCTAAAGGAGCCAAGGTAACGCTTGTCGACTCGATGGTAAGGGATACGGGAGGCAACCTTTTCAACATTAAGGATATCGCCGAGAAAGTCCTCATCAACTTCTCGGATGTTCGCGATGAGCACTCGATGAATTTTCTCGTGAGGGGCAAGGACATCATGTTCAACCTCGCGGGGCAGGTAAGCCATATAGACAGCATGGTGGACCCCTATACCGATCTCGACATAAACGCGAGGAGCCAGTTGTCGATACTCGAGGCATGCAGGAAATATAACCCCGGCATCAAGATAGTGTATGCGAGCACGAGGCAGGTCTACGGCAAGCCCGAATATCTGCCTGTCGACGAGAGGCACCCGCTTAATCCGGTTGACATCAACGGCGTCAACAAGCTCGCCGGCGAATGGTACCACGTCCTGTATGATTCGGTATACGGCATAAAGTCGGTAAGCCTCAGGATGACCAACACCTTCGGCCCGCGCCTGCTCATGAAACACAGCAGACAGGGTTTCATCGGCTGGTTCGTAAGGCAGGTGATCGAAGGCAAGGAAATAAGGATATTCGGCGACGGGCAGCAGCTCAGGGACCTCAACTATATCGACGATGTCGTGGATGCGCTGCTGATATGCGCGGAGAACGACGGCCTGAACGGGAAGATATTCAACCTCGGCAACCATCCGCCGATAACGCTCGAAGAGATAGCCAAGCTTCTCATAAAGATCAACCGCGGCGGGAAGTACAGGCTCATTCCGTTCCCGAAGGAGAGCAGGAAGATTGATATAGGGCACTATTACGCCTCTTTCGACAAGTTCAGGGATGCGACAGGATGGGAGCCGAAGGTCGGATACGAGGAAGGCCTTCGCAGGATGATGGCTTATTATAAAAAGAACATCAAACATTACCGGGAATGACATGAAAAGACGCGGACTGGTAAAGTTCAACGACCTGAAGAAGCATTATGCCGGGATAGGGCGGCAGGCGGGTCTTGCGGCCGGGAAGGTGCTCCTCTCCGGCTCGTATATCCTCGGCGAGCAGGTCAAGGGTTTCGAGAAGGAATTCGCGGAGTATTGCGGCACGCGCTTCGGCACGGGCGTGGCGTCCGGCACGGAAGCCATTTGCCTGGCGTTGAAGGCCTGCGGCGTGGGCCCCGGGGACGAGGTCATTACCGTGGCCAATGCGGGTGTCCCGCCGGTCGTCGCGATAGAGATGGCGGGAGGCAAACCCGTCTTCGCGGATGTGGACCAGGGCACATGTCTCATGGACGCGTCGAAACTCGGCAGGAAAATAAGCCGCAGGACGAAGGCCATACTGCCGGTGCACCTTTACGGCAGGTGCGCAGACATGCGCGGCATAATGGGTATCGCGCGCAGGAAAGGGCTCAGGGTGGTCGAAGACGCCTGCCAGGCGCACGGGGCGATATATAAAGGAAGAAAGGCCGGGGCAATAGGGGACGCCGGATGCTTCAGTTTCTACCCGACCAAGAACCTCGGTTGCTGCGGTGACGGCGGCATGGTGACCACATCGGACGGATCCATAGACAGGAAGGTCAGGATGCTGCGGGACTACGGCCAGTCCGCCAGGTATGTGCATGAATTCAGGGGCATTAACAGCAGGCTCGACGAGCTGCAGGCCGCCATACTCAGGGTGAAACTGAAGCGCCTCGACTCCTGGAACAGGAAGAGGGCGGAGCTCGCAAAAGCGTACGGGTCCATGCTGGAAAGCGGATATGTAAGGAAGCCGGAGGCGGCGCACAAGGGCTCGCATGTATACCACCTTTACGTCGTGACATGCGCGCACAGGGACATGTTAAGGGGATATCTCAGGATGAACGGTATAGAAACGCTCGTGCACTACCCGGTACCCGTCTATATGCAGAAGGCCTATTCGGACCTTAAGCGGGGAAACAGGTGCCCGGCCGCCGAGAAGCTCTGCGGCTCGGTGCTCTCGCTGCCGCTTTATCCGGAGATGGAAGCCGGGGACATAGAGCGAGTATGCCGCGCGATAAACAGGTTCAGGCCCTGATGGAAAAAGAACAATACGAATTGATGTACCGGCTCGAGGAGACGCACTGGTGGTACCGCGGGCTGCGGAGCCTTATACTCGGCGAGATCAGGAGGCGGTTCAGGGGGAGGAAGGACATCTCGATACTCGACGCCGGCTGCGGCACCGGCTATAACCACAAATGCTTCGCGCAGATCGGCAAGGCATGCGGGATAGACATATCCGACATAGCGCTGGAATACTGCGCGAAGAGGGGGCTCAAGGATATATCGAGGTCGTCCGTGACGGACCTGCCCTTTGCCGACGGCTCATTTGATATTGTGGTATCGGCCGATGTCCTGTATCATATTGCGGTCGAGGACGACATCAAGGCCCTGGAAGAGATGAAGAGGGTGCTTAAGAAGGGCGGTATCCTGATAGTCAACGTGCCCGCATTCGAGCACCTCAGGAGGCCGCATGACCGCGCGGTGCATACAGGCCGCCGCTATACGGCGAGGGGATTATCCGCGAAGATGAAGGAATGCGGTTTCGAGCTCCTGAAGATCAGCTACCGGAACGCGTTCGTCTATCCGGCGGCGCTGGCCAAATCGCTCATGTCTAAAGGGCCGGCCCCAAGCGGGGCCTCGGACCTCAGGAAGGTGCCGGGACCCTTGAACGCGCTGTTGTCGTTCGCGGCCGCGGCGGACAACCTCATCGTAAGCAACATAGGATTGCCGTTCGGGACATCCGTGTTCTGTGTCGCGAGAAAGGCGGAGGGCTGATGGAAGAGAACCAGTATTCGAACATGAACTACTGGATGAACCGTGTCTATAAGGACGGGAAGCAGACGCACAGCAACAAGTGCGTCATAAGGAGCGTCACGCCGGTAATGGAGAAGATCCGCTCGTTCGTCCCGATAGGCAAGGACACTACGGTGCTCGATGTCGGATGCGGCAGCGGGAACTACACATACCAGTTCAGCCTGTTATCCGACAGGGTCAAGGGGATAGACCACTCGGAGTATATTTTCGAGAAGAACCCCCACAAGGACATCGCGGTGATGGACGCGACTAAGATGGATTTTCCCGATAACTCGTTCGACGTGGTATTCTGCAGCGACACCCTGCACCATATCCCGGAATACGAGAAGGCCGTCAGCGAGATGTTGAGGGTAAGCAGGAAGTATGTCGTGATATTGGAAGCCAATTCGTTGAACCCGATGATATACGCGGTCGGCCTGCTGAGGAAGGAAGAGAGGCTCATAATCACGAAACCGCTGACATCGAGGAAGATAAGGGGGCTGCTGAAAGGCGCCGATATACTTTTCGCGAAACACGTAATGAGCTTCTTCTTCCCGAACGCGCTGGCCAATGTCCCCGAGAAGGTTCTTGACCTCTTCCCTAAGGTCAGGTTCGTCAACATCCCTTTCATGCCGTGGTTCTTCATAATAGCGGAGAAGAAGGGCTAAGACATATGATACTCATCAAGCCGGCCATACATTCCGAGTCACAGAGCGAGCTGATAACGCCTTTCATATATAATACGTTCCCGACGAGCCTGGGGTACCTCGCCGCTTACCTGCGGAAGTATAATAACGTGCTGCCTAAGATAGTGGACGAGAATATAACGCAGCTGGACAGGAGCGCGCTCGAAGGGCTCATGAAACAGGATTCGGGGCCGAAGATAATCGGCATGACGGTCATAACTATAAGCTCATCGAGGGCGTATGCACTGGCGAAGCTTATAAAAGAGATAGATAAGGATTATCTCGTGGTCCTGGGCGGGATACATCCGACCGTGCTTCCGGATGAGGCGCTCGGCATCAAAGAGGTCGACGCGGTCATCAGGGGCGAAGGCGAGAAGACGTTATCTGAATTTACGGAGTGTGCGGTATCCGGGCGGGACTTTGCGGGAATACGCGGGCTGTCGTTCAGGAATGGCGCGGCGGTAACGCATAATCCGGCGCGGGAGCTAATAGACCTTTCGACGCTTCCGCCGTTCCCTTATGACCTGTTCGAAGAGACGTATGACAAATACAGGGATTTCGGCACGGTCATAAGCTCGAGGGGATGCCCGTTCAACTGCATCTTCTGCTCGCAGAGGGCGATAACCGGGCAGAAATACCGCACCGTGGACAACGCGCGTGTGCTTGAGGACATACGTCTTCTCATAGAAAAATACAATCAGAAGAAGATCTGGTTCATGGATGACAACTTCCTTGTGAACAAGAACCGCGCGATGTCCCTGATGGACGGTATCATCGCTAACGGGTTCAATAAGAAGGCGGGATTCGTCGCCGAGATGCGAGGTGAGTCCGTTACCCAGGAAATACTCGACAAGATGAAGGAGGCGAATTTCCTCGTCGCGTCGTTCGGCATGGAGACGTCGTCACAGCGCCTGCTGGACCTCGTGAACAAGAACGAGAAGGTGGATGATAATATCCGCGCGATAGAGATGGCGCACAGGACAGGGATAGGAACGAGCGCGACATTCATATTCGGGCTGCCTACCGAGACGAGGAAAGAGAGGCTCGATACCGCGAGGCTGACACGAAAACTGCCGCTCGATGACGCCCGTTTCAATATCGCGGTGCCGTACCCGGGGACGAAGCTTTACGATATGGCAAAAAAGGAGGGAAGGCTCCTGGTCAAGCCGGGATGGAGCAATTTCAACGTGCAGTTCTACATGTTCGGCGACGATATAGCGTATGTCCCGGAAGGCGAGAACAAATACCGGCTCATGTACGATACGTTCATGGCAAACCTGCTCTTCTCGCTGCGGCTCAGGACGCTCATAAATTTCATCAAATCGCCGGTTTCCGGCGGAATGGTCCTCACGCTCCCGAAGGGCTGGTACAGGTCACCGAAGGAGATCGTACGGCTGCTTAAGCTTTTCGCGTATATATTCGGGAGGTTCTGCGTGATCGTCTGGAGGAAAAGATGAAACGAGCGGCCTTCCTGGGGCTTGTATGCGCCTTCAGTCTTATCCTCGTATTGCCTTCGATCGGTAATAATATCGGGGACCCGAACAGGATAGTATATTTCAACGCTGACGAAGGCGGCCTGATGGACGAGATATGGTCCTATTATAGCGGGCAGAGGAGACCGAGCTTCCAATGGGATGAGGATTACGGGCTCGAGATGCTTTATATTGCGGATGCCGCACGCATCATATCCCCGCCGCCGGACGGGTTTACGCCGGGCGCGTTCGTCTTATTAATTAGATGGCTACACCTTGCCGCTTGGTTATCGGCATTGGCCTACCTCTGGTATTTTACGGGAAGACATTTTGGCAGGGGATGGTGGCAGTATGCGGTCGTCGTCCTTTTGGCGGTAAGGCCCGCCTTCGCATATTTTACCGGTAACCTTAAGCCGGAACCTCTTGTACTGTTGTTGATGATAGGCGGCCTGGACTTCACGTTAAGGATATTGGATAATCCGTCGCGGAAGTATGTACTCACGGCAATTGCGCTGGGATCGATCGCGTTCATAGTAAAGTTTTCCGGGTTATTCCTGATACCGGTCATAACCTGGGTGTTATACATCTGCAGGAAGGAGAAAGCAATATTTACACGCTTCAAGTATGCGTGGATATACCCTTCGGTAGTCGGAGCCGCCGCCGTGTTATTCGCTGTTATCCTGCTCTGCGGGTATGTTCGCAAGTCGACTGGTATGACATGGTGCGACGAGTACGGGCTATGGGGAGGGATAGTGCAGAGCAGGATAGGCATTATTGCGGTATTGATCGGGGCCCTGTCATTATTTCTATCGGCGGTATTCAAAGTAATGAAGATCGGCGATGACATTAATTCATCGGCCATGATCGTTACCGCGTATTTCGTTCTCTTCGTAATGGTGTTCGGCTTTAGGTGGCTGGTTGACCCTTCCCACCTGATATTGTCCTACGCGCCTCTCGGAGCGGTATCCACAGGATCCCCTTTTGCTGCCGCGATAGCGCAAAAAGGGCTTATCGCGGCTCTCTTTGATAATTTCGCGTATAAGGTGCGCATATTGGACCCTATTATTTTCTGGTTGTTCGTGATGTATATGGTCCTGGAATTAATATCCCTGCGTAACGGCGGTTGGTATACGGACAAACAATCGAAGAAGAGGATAGCGCTGCTTGTATTCTGCCTCCCCGCATTGTTGCTTATGGTATCTATGCTAAAGTTCGAAAAGCACCATATGGTCCCATTCTTTGTCGTGATGAGCATCCTCTCCATGAAGGGGATATCAATGGCGTGGTCGTACGCCGTAAAGGCGAAATGGCTGAAGCCCGCCCTCGCCGCCGTTTTTACGATACTGCTCGCGTATGATGTTTACGGTAACGCGGAGGTTACTGTCAGGGATTGCCTCGTCCGATCAAAACAGCAATATGATGTTTCGTATGAAGTCGATAAATGGCTCGAAGAGAACATCGATGAGGATGCTGTTATAGCCGCAGGGCATTATATCCATGTCTATATACCTCCGCGGTATAAGAACGTAAAGGTATTCGAAGGTTACGGCAAGGATAGCGTAAAGGAACTGCGGAACATCGTAAAGGTATATAAACCTTCTGCGATATACTACAATGCCGGACCGAGCGGGGCTGAACCGCTGCCATCAGTCGGGGAGATGTTGCCGGAGGTGAAAGTAAGGTTATTGAAGGAGTTTGACGGCTCGGGCAGGATGTACCAGCGCAAGCAGGGCGACAGGTTCCTTATATATGAAATCGTACGTTAACGGGGGTAAAAATTGAAAAAAAAGGATGCGGAAGTCGTCATACTGTGCGGCGGTATGGGCACGCGCATGAAAGAGGAGACGGAATACAGGCCCAAACCTATGGTCGAGATAGGCGGAAAACCGATCATCTGGCATATAATCAGGCACTATTCACAGTTCGGGTTCGACAGGTTCATACTGGCACTCGGGTATAAGGGCGACCAGATAAGGGAATATTTCTCAGGTGACGGGAACGTCGTCTGCGTCGAAACGGGGCTTAAGACGCTGAAGGGCGGAAGGATAAAGAGATTGGAACCCTTCATCCAGGGTGAGCATTTCCATCTTACATACGGCGACGGGCTGAGCGATGTTGATATCGGCCGGCTTGAGGCGTTCCACAGGAAGCACGGCAAGATATGCACGGTCACGGCCGTCAGGCCGCCGTCCCGCTTCGGGGAGATGGTGATAAAAGGAAGCAAGGTCAAGGAGTTCGAGGAGAAACCGCAGCTTTCGACCGGCCATATAAACGGCGGATATTTCGTGTTCAAGAGGGAGATATTCGATTACCTGACGCCTTCGAAGGACTGTGATTTCGAGTTCGGGCCGCTTCAGAAGCTGTCGAGGAAAGGGCAGATGATGGCATACCGGCATTACGGGTACTGGCAGTGCATGGATACGGTCAGGGACGCGGAGTACCTTAACAAGCTGTGGAAGTCGGGAGCCGCGCCGTGGAAGACATGGAAGAGATGAAAGAAAAACGTACGGTACTGGTGACCGGCAACGCCGGATATATAGGCACCGTCATGACGGGATATTTAAGGGACAGGTCGTACAAGGTGTACGGGCTGGATACATGCTATTTCTCGAACGACCTGCTTTATCCGGTGCCCGAGGGTTCGAGGCCCGACAGGCAGGCGGTAAAGGACATACGCGATGTTTGCGCTGCGGACCTTGAAGGCGTCGATGCGGTCGTGCACCTCGCCGCGTTATCGAACGACCCTCTCGGGGAGATAAACCCGGGGTTGACCGAAGAGGTAAATTTCAGGTCAACAATAAGGCTTGCGGGACTCTGCAAGGACGCCGGGGTAAAGAGGTTCATATTCGCCTCCTCATGCAGCATATACGGCATATCGGGTACAGACGCCCCGGTCGACGAGAAGGGGAAGCTCAATCCGGTAACGGCATACGCAAAAGCGAAAGTACAGGCGGAGGAGGGCCTCTCCAAACTCGCGGGCGCTGATTTTCACCCCGTCTTCATGCGCAACGCCACGGTATACGGGCTGTCCCCGCGGCTAAGGCTGGACCTCGTGGTCAATAACCTGCTGGCCTGGGCATACCTTACGAAGGAAGTGGCGATAATGAGCGACGGCAAGCCGTGGAGGCCGATATTGCATATTGAGGATTTCTGCGCGGCGTTCGCGGCCGCGCTTGAAGCGCCGGAAGACAGGGTGCATAACGAGGCCTTCAACGTTGGGCAGGACTCGGAGAATTACCGGGTGAAGGATATCGCCGCCGAAGTGCAGAAAGCGGTGCCCGGATCGGAGGTAAGGATACTGAACAAGACAGGCGCGGACGAACGCAGTTATAAGGTTGATTTCTCGAAAATAAATAGAGTGCTGCCGGAATTCAGGCCCCGTTGGGACCTTAAGGCCGGCATCGGGCAGCTCCTTGAGGCGTACGCAGGGTACGGGCTGACGCGCGAAGGGTTCGATTCCGAGAGATATTTCCGCATAAGGGCCATAAGGTCGCTGATGAAGGAAGGGAAGGTAGATAATAACCTGAAGATAACGGGAGGTAAAAGATGATAGACGGCGTAAAGGTAATACCGCTTAAGAAGATATCGGACGAGAGGGGCACGATCATGCACATGCTGAAGAATACGGACCCCCATTTCGAGCAGTTCGGCGAGGTATATTTCTCGACCGCTTATCCCGGCGTGATCAAGGGATGGCATGAGCATACGAAACAGGTCCAGTTCTACGCAGTCATAAAGGGGATGATCAAGCTCGTTATGTGCGACAACAGGCCGAAATCCCCCACATACAAGGAGCTGATGGAGGTCTGCATCGGTGACGATAATTACCAGCTTGTAAGGATACCTGCCGGCGTCATAAACGGATATAAGAACATCGGCACCGGCACCGTGATAGTTGCCAACTGCTCCACGCTGCCGCATGAGCCTAATGAGATGCTCCGGTACGACCCTCACGGGGACAAGGTCCCTTACGAATGGAAAAGAATAGATAAGTAGGATGCAGACCGTAGATTTTCTCGTTATAGGGGCGAACGGATTGGTGGGGAGGCGCGTCCTGTCATTGCTGAAGGCAAAAGGGGAAAGCGCGTCAGGTACATATAACAGGCGCGCCGAGGGCGGGCTCATTCCCTTTGATATAACGGATGGGGCATCGGCCAGGCGGATATTCAAGGACCTTGCGCCGAGACGGGTGTACCTTTGTGCTAACCTGCCAGGCGGAGTTGACTATTGCGAGAAAAACCCGGCGCAAGCCCGCAGGTTCTATTATGACGCGACCGTGAATATCGGTAACTTGTGCGGCGAGTCCGGCGCATCCCTAATATTCATCTCCACGGACTATGTATTTGACGGATCTAAGGGGCCTTATAAGGAGGAGGACGGAAAGAACCCCCTCAATCTTTACGGCCGGCTGAAGCTTGAGGCCGAGGAATGGATCCGGAAAAACATGGAAAAGCACATAATAGCCAGGACAACAAATGTTTTCGGATGGGATCCGCAGACCGTAACGCCTAATTATGTAATGAACCTTTACATGACTTTAAGGTCAAGCAAATTATTCAATGCGCCGTCATATCTATGGGGTAACCCGACGTACGCGGGGGACCTTGCAGCAGCGCTCATAGAACTGTCGGATTGTAATGCCTCGGGCATATTTCATGTGGTCGGCGGCAGTTTCGTGAACAGGTATGAGTGGGCTCTCGAGGCATGCAGGGCGCTGGAGCTGGATGCAGGGCTTATAAAAGAAGTCAAGGATCCCCCGCAGAACGCAGTTCCGCGCCCGTTAAAATCATGGCTTGGAACGGATAAATTCCGCGGCTCTTTCAAGACGGTATTGCATGGCATGAAGGAAGGCCTTGCTCTTATGAAGGAAGAGTCAGATAAGGACGATGGGAGATAATTTGCCCCTATTCACGGTGGTCATCTCGACCTATAACAGGAAGCACGTCCTGCCGCGCGCGATATCGAGCGTGCTGGGGCAGACGTGCGGGGATTTCGAGCTCATAGTGATAGACAATGGCTCCACGGACGGCACGGAGGCCGCCGTCAGCGCGATAAAAGACCCGAGGATAAAATACATCAGGAACCCAGAACCGACCTCATCCTGCGACGGGCCGCGCAACATGGGCATAGAAATGGCCAAAGGAAGCTACATCGCGTTCCTCGATGACGATGACATCTGGTATCCGCAGCGCCTCGAGAAAGTAAAAGAAGCGTTCGATAGCGACCCGGGAGTATCCGCCGTATGCCACAACGAGAACAGGAATTACAAGGGCAAAGTCGACAAGGTACTCGAGTACGGGCCTTGGTCCGATGATATATATGAGCGGTTGCTTTATGATGGCAACTGCCTCTCGTCCTGCGCGACGACCGTGAAGAAGGGTGTGTTCGACAGGTTGGGAGGTTTTGACCTGAGGCAGGAATACGCAGCTGCGGCGGACTACGATTTCTGGCTTCGGATGACGGGCAACGGAGCGAAGGTATGTTTCATTAAGGAACCCCTCGGCGAGTTTGGCTATACGGGTAAGAATTGGAGCTCGGCGGATCCAGCTTTCCAATCAAGGATAGCGGCGTTAATAAGGGACCATATCGTCAATCATGAGAACAAACCGGTAAGCGGCATATCAGATAAGGGTATGCTGCGGCTGATCAAATTGTACATCATAGCATCGAAGTCTTTTTTATCGGCATTCAGGATAACAGATGCGCTCAAATACCTGATGATGGCATCGCAGCTCACCGTTAAAAGACCTCATCTGATCGTAAAATTGCCGTCAGGGGGCGGGAGAAAATGAAGAAACGCATGGCTATCGCTATAATATCGTGCTGCGCAGTTATAGCGGTTGTTTTCCCGTTTGCGATGCTTGCAAACAAGTATACTGCATATTTCGCCTACAAGGAAATAACCTATAAGACTATGGCCGATAGTATAGCCGGCGGGCCGGGTGGGCCCGAAGAAGAAGCGACTCGCATCAGCAGTTATCTTCACCGGCACTTGTTCACGCCTTTCGGGGCTCAGGCTGTAGATAAAGACACCTATAACGATATCATCAGGGGAATAGCCTATTGTGACCAGAAAGCCTGGGGGATGTCCGCTTTTCTCGCGAAACGTGGTATAGACAGCAGGATGGTGATGACGGTAAATCCCGACGGCCAGTCTAACCATACCATTTTGGAGGTCGATATAGAGGAAGGATGGAGATATTATGATCCTCAGTACTCCCTTGTTATACGCGGGAAGGACGATGAGCTTGCGTCATACAGTGATATATGCAGGGAACCGTCGCTACTGGTCAATTCTCACAGGATGCGCCTGCTGAAGAAGGCTTGCCCTGCGGAGTACGGGATTATTAGCAAGTACCTGGAAAAGAACGTGTTCAATCCGGGAATCATAAAACCGATAGTATGGAACAGCTCCGCCAAAAGCAAGGGAGGCGCAGCACGCGTTTTGTCGCGAGTATTAGATGTTTATGTCACGATCTTCGGTAGTAAATTTTCCCGCCTCTACCAGGATGCATATCTGGGCGTATATTCCGGAAAGGGCGGCCATAATGCCGATTATCTGCTCGCGAGAAATTACGATATCTATGGAAGATATGATAAAGCGGTTCATTATTACAGGAAGTTCATCAGGAATTCTTCTTCAGATGACGAAAGGTATCCCGCTATGTTGTTCCTTTCGATCGTATATACAAAAAAAGGGGATTATAAAGCCGCGATTGACACCCTCAAGGCTATGATAGAGGAGACGGGGTCATCGAAATGGGCGTCGTCCATATATTATTGGCTCGGTTATAATTATGAGGCCCGGAATGAAGCGGAAAAAGCCGCTGATTGTTACAGAATCTCCATCAGGGAACACGTGAAGTCGGGGAACCCTTCTGACGCGATAAAACTGCTCGAACTGGATTCATTCGAAAGGCTTGCGGAATTGGAATGAAGATAAAACCGTTTATCGTATCTTCAATTATATACGCATCGGCCTCGCTATTATTGCTTGTTAATGTGGCGGCTGGAGAAGGATTATACGAGAGCTGGGACACGGCCAGGTATATAGCCATATATTTGCTTATCTCGATACTGTATTTTACGAAGATAAGGTATTCTCGCGGGGTAAATATCGCAGAAGGAATTATATCTTCCGTAATATTCAGCCTGGGAGCGATGCTTATAAGGATGAACGGCGTATTGCTGGACCTGTCATCTCCGATGAAGATACAGAAGGTATATTTCCTGGTCATGCTGTTCTCATTCATATGCTTAGTGTATGTTTTATCAATGAAAAATGCAGCTGCCGCGATTCGGCGGGCGCGCGGACACGGCTTCTACCTGACGTTCCATTATATAGCGCTTATCCCGTATGCCATATATGAGTTGTGCGTGCAGGGAGGGTTTCGCGGTTGTATTGTATTGGGCGCCGCGCTAGGTATTTCGGTGGCGACTATATATTTATTGCGTATCAGGCGCATTCGCGAAGCGATAAAAGGGATGGCTTATTACCTTTGGGATGCAAAACGGTTTCTTGTGATCGTATTTATATTCGCTATTGCGGCCAGGGTCATGTTCGCGTTCCAGCTCACAAGGAACCTTCCGGAGGGCTTTATGGAAGGCCCGGACACGCAGGAGATCCACGATGAATCCGTCGAGTTGTCGAGGAACTGGGATATACTAGACGGCAAGCCGGTCTTCCTTAACCAGAAGGGTTCCGCGATAATATTCTACGCCGTTATATATAAGGTATTCGGCGCGGACCCTCTCTATGGCCGGCTCGCGGATGCGCTCCTCAACGCGCTATGCGTTCTGATGGCGTTCTATATCGCGGATAAACTGTTCGGGCGCGCCGCCGCAAGGATAGCCGCGCTGCTCGGGGCAGGCTACGGATACCTGATACAGTACGGGGTGTATATTGGGACGGAATCGATCGGGCTCTTTTCGCTGATGCTGTTCGTGTGCGGGATCATAGCGGCGGGGGAGTCAGGAGGGATATCCTGCGGGATATCCTGCGGGATAAGGTCGCATGCGCTCGCGGCGGTATCGGGGCTTGGCCTTGCAATATGCGTAATGGCCAGGTCGGAGTATTATTATGCGATAGTGCCTTCGCTCATATGGGCCGCCTGGTCGTTAAGGAGGCAAAAAGCTGCCATAGCGTCGTTCATAGTGAGCTTCGGAGTACTGGCGGCCTTATGGTCATGGAGGAACATGATTGCGTTCGGCGATTTTACCATCTCGCAACTGCTGAGCCCCGCGTTCAAGGATGAATGGATGGGGCAGCTCTGGCAGTTCGAGAAAGGCAGGTTCGCGGAGGCTGGCATAGCGGTAACAGGCGTGGGGAGTATGTTCGCGCAGCTGCTCCTGCATCCGGAGGCCGCGTTCGGAATATTGATGCCGCACATCGCAAAAGGATTCTATAACTTCTGGGATTACAACGTATTCTTCACGCCGGCATTTATATTCCTTGAGCCGAAGAACTCCTGTTATAATATGACGCTGTGTTTGTACCTGTACATGTTCATGCTGCTCGGGATGCTGATCAGGCCATGCAGGAGGGGGGCGTCTCTTTTTCTCGCGTTCATCATAATCTTCAAGACGGTAAGCTACATATTCACTACTACGCCGACGTTTTATGAGAACGGCGCCGTCACGGCGCTATTCAAGGACTGGTACCGTTTCACGATAATCCCGTTCACTCATGTGTTCATGGGGGCCGGGATAGCGTGGCTGATATCAAGGGCGCGTGACGCAAAAACAGGGAAGGCAAAAGCATGATAAAAGGCAGCAGAGTATTCCTGACGGGCGGGGCGGGGTTCATCGGTTCAGCACTGATAGGTCGGCTTATCGAAAACAACAAGGTCACCGTATATGATAACCTGCACCGGGACGCGCTCAAGCATACGGGTCTCGCCGAACACCCGAACCTGAAGTTCGTTCACGGGGACGTGCTCGACGCGGCGAGCGTCGAGAGGAGCATCGGTGATTCGGATATCATAGTCCACCTCGCGGCTATCGCCGGGGTCGATACCGTGCTTTCGATGCCGGTCAGGACGATGGAGGTGGCGCTGATAGGCTCGTATAACATGCTGAAGGCATGCGCCGGCCGCAAGGGGATAAAGAGGTTCATAGATTTCTCTACGAGCGAGGTATACGGCGCGGTCGCGAGGGACGTCAAGGAAAGCGATGCGACCCCGGTCGGCGCCGTAGGCGAGCCGAGATGGACGTACGCGGTAAGCAAGCTTGCCGCCGAGCATCTTGCGTTCAGCTATTACATGCAGCAGAAGCTGCCCGCCGTATCCATAAGGCCCTTTAACATATTCGGGCCTATGCAGGTGGGCGTTGGCGCTATACATATATTCATCAAGAAGGCGTTGAGGGGGGAGCCGATAACGCTCAATAACGGCGGCGGACAGGTAAGGTCGTGGTGCTATATTGACGACATTGCGGACGCTGTCCTTCTTTGTATGGAGAAGGAAGCCGCCGTCGGGCAGGCGTTCAATATAGGCAACCCGCAGAACACCGTCACGATAAAGGAACTCGCGGAGATGGTAAAGAAGGTTACCGGGTCTGCGAGCGGCATAGTGCCGGTCAACAACGACCGCGCCGAGGTCGAAGTAAGGATACCCGATATAGAAAAAGCGAAGAAACTCCTGGGTTTCATGCCTAAGGTCGGGCTCGAGGAAGGCTTGTCCAGGACCGTCGACTGGTACAGAAAAGAACAGAAGGGGTGAAGCGATGAAAAGACCGGAATCCCACGGAAGCGGCGCATGCAAACGCTCGCAATTCGCGAAGATAGGCAAAGGAGTAGTGATCGAGAAAGGGGCGCTATTCTTCCATCCCGAGAATATCGAGATAGGGGATAACGTATATGTCGGGCATTACGCGATAATCAAGGGTTACTACAGGAACAGGATGAAGATAGGAAGCGGGACGTGGATAGGCCAGCAGGCGTTCCTGCACAGCGCTGGCGGCATCACGATCGGCAAAGGCGTGGGGATCGGACCGCATGTCCAGGTCCTGACATCGTCGCACGGAACCGGCGGCGCCGGGATCCCGGTAATGCGCAATAAGCTGGAATTCGAGCCTGTCATAATAGAGGACGGTTCGGATATCGGCACCGGGGCGGTCATACTGCCGGGAGTCAGGATCGGCAAGAACGCGATAATAGGCGCGGGAGCGGTGGTCACGAAGGATATCCCGGCATCATCGATCGCCGTCGGGAACCCGGCAAAGGTAATAAAGAAAAGGAAATGAAACCCGTCATCTCGGCCATAGTGATGGCATACAACGAGGCGGCGAGCATAGATGACACATGCCGCGAGATACACGGAGAATTATCCCGCATCGGAGACCCGTTCGAGCTCCTTATCATAGACGACGGCAGCACCGACGGGACGTCCGCGAAGGCCGACGCTATAGCTGTTTCACTGCCGTACTGCAGGGTCGTGCACCATGCGGTAAATTCGGGGCTCGGGGGCGTATACAGGACGGGCTTCTCGGCTGCAGCAGGTAATTATGTTACGTTCTTCCCGGCCGACGGGCAATTCCCCGCGGATATAATAGGGAAGTTCAGGCCCATGATGGCCGAATATGACATGGTACTCGGATACCTCCCGGAGAGGAAAGGGCAGGCGTTCGCGAAATTCCTGTCGAAGGCGGAGAGGTGCCTCTACGCCGCGCTGTTCGGAAAATTGCCGGTATTTCAGGGGGTAATGATGTTCAGGAGGGAACTGCCGGGTATGTTCAGGCTGAAGTCATCCGGCAGGGGCTGGGCGGTCGTCATGGAGCTCATAATAAGGGTATCCCGCGCGGGTTTCAGGATAACGAGCGTCCCTACCGGATACCGGCCGCGGAAAAGCGGCTCATCGAAGGTAAATAACCCGAGGAATATTATCGCAAACCTTCTCCAGGTCATCGTGCTAAGGTTCAATATATAACATGAAAAGGACCGTAGCCATAGCGCTGCTGTTGCTGATAAACCTTACGGCGCATTTCATGCCGTTCGAAAGGGCTGCGCTTGCTCCGGATGATTACGCGACGCTCGTAAGGTCGCTTCCGGCAGCGGAAGGCGGGGCCTCTCCCGTAAAGGCGTATGCCGACAGGCCCCTGAATTACGCGTTTTTGGCCTTTCAGGCAAAAAACATAGGCGACAATGCCGGGCTTGCGTTCATCCTGCTGTTCCTGTCCGCCTGCGCGCTCCTGCTTGCCGTATTTATGCTGCTCGAAAGGATATTCGGGGATACAGCTGCGGCTTTCATAGGGGCGGCTGTATTCTGCCTGCTGCCGAACAAGCTTGAGACGTACCATACGCTTATATTCCTTAACATAAATCTCGTATCGCTTATATACGTCGTGAGTTTCGCGTTATTCATCGCACATGCCGGCACGGGCAGGAGGGGCGTCCTTCTTGCATCAGTGCTGTTGTACGCCGCGGGGATATTCTGGTACGAAGTGGGATTTTTCATGCCTTTGCTGATGTTATCCTATTGTTTCCTGGACAAGAGATGCAGGCCGGTATCGGTAATGCCTTTCATGGCGGCGGCGTTGTTTTATGCGGTCTACAGGTTCACGGGGGCTTACGGCATGGCCGCCGGGGCGGAAGGGCAGTCCCATTCCGTCTCATTGACTATGCTGCCGCTCAACCTCAAGGAACTGTTCCATCATTATGCCGGCAGGTATGCGGCCCGCAGCGTATTATACGGTTTCTATAATTTCGCGGCTATGCAGACCGTATGGCTTGTCGCCGTATCGGCGGCGCTGATTGCGCTCATCGTTTCGGTGAGGTCCGCAGTCGCGGGCACTGGAACGCCGGAAATAAAAAAGGGCGTCCTGATGTTCGGGCTGGCAGCGTTCTTAACCATGATGCTGCCGATATTGTTCAATGACAAGGGAGGGATAGGCGGAAGGCACTTGATTCTTCCGTCGATAGGCGTGTCCATAATGGCGGTGCCGGCGCTGATGTATGCGGGCAGGATGTGGAAACACATACTGATAGCGTTCATAGCGGTAATGTCGATCGTGGGAGCGGGGAATGCCTGGACGCAGGTGGTCGCCTGCCGGATAAACGGCGCGGTGTTCGGGTATTTTAAGTCGAACATCCCGGCGCTGAGATCCGCAAAGGCCGTGGTAATAGATACGAACAGTTTTGCCGAGAAGATCAAGTATACGCTGGTGAAGAGGGATTTCAACCTCTTTAACACATATTACGGCGCGCAGGCTTTCGAGGATTGGGGGCTCATAAGCATGGTAAGGTGGGCGGCAAAAGACAGAGGGAAAGAAGTATACATATCCATAAGCTCGCCGTATACCAAAAAGGGTGAGGTCAAGTTCTGCGTTTACGAATATAAGGGATACCGTTCAAAGGACGTAAAGGACATACGCCTGCCCGCCGATGGGACGTTCGTGGTAGGAGCTAAAGAGGTATTCGGAGGCGATACGGATGCAGGCATCAGAAAGCTGGGCATAAGGCAATGAAAAGGCTCTCGGTAAGGTTCCTGGCGGTCTGCGTAATGTTCGGCGCGTCGTATCTCATATCGCCGGGCCTCGCGGTATGCATATTGCTGTCCTCGGTGTTCTTTTACGCGATCCGAAGGAATACGGGCGAAGAGGACAGGAGGTTCGTATTATTCGTCTTATCGGTCGCTATCCTTATTAGGGCTGCGACACTAATTACGTTACAGTACAAGTGTATCTCGATGAACCAGCTGGATATATTCGGTGACGCGCAGGATAATATAATACAGGGGATAAATATCAGCGAGTCCATCAGGCATATAAGGGACATCCCCGTGACGTTCCAATCGATTCTATCTAGCAGGTACAATACGCATTCGATGACCATATTCAACGGTATGTACTTCCTGCTGCTCGGTAACGATATCGTGTCGCTGAAATATATCAATGTGCTGGCGATATGCGCTACGGCTTGGTTGGCATATGACATCGCGAAGAAAATATATTCTTCAACGGCCGGCAGGATAGCGCTTATGATCGTGCTGTTCTGGCCAACGTCATTCCTGTGGTCGGTCACGGACCTTAAGGAAAGTCACCTGCTTTTCGCTATAACCTGCTCGTTTTGGCTGCTGTACAAGGCGGAAAGTGAAAAGGGAGTGCTCAGGAAGATGGCGTTAACGGGGATGTCGGTGCTGTTCGCGTCCTATTTCGTGTTATTGAAGGTAAAGCTAATGATGCCTATATTTGTCCTGTCCGTGGCGCTGATAGCATTGCATAGGATATTGTATTACGGATTCTCGAAGAACGCTGCCTTGTCAAGGAAAATGCTATATTTATCGGTCATCCCTTTAACGGTCATCTTCATATCGTTCGGCGGATGGATACAGCAGGCCATCAGGGAAATGTACGCGCTCATAATCCATTATCATATAGGGTTCCTTAACAGCGGCGGGTGGAATATTGACCTGATAGGAGACCAGGCACAGAACCATTTTACGATACAATTTATAATTAGTTATATCTCGAAGGCGTGGTTATTTTTCCTTTTTGAACCGCTTCCATGGCACTTTTATTCGTTCTCCCTTATGGTTACTTACCCGATGATGATCGCATGGTATATCATCGTGGCGTATTCTGTTATCGGTATCGGGAGGATATATTACACGGGAAAAACAAAGAAGATATTTGCAATGATCGTATTCACGGTTATATATGTCACGGTCGTCGGGATGTCTGTGGCGAATATCGGGACCTTAATACGTTTCAGGGATGTAATTGTACCTATAGTCGCGGTATTCGCGGGGATAGGGCTGTCAGGGGTGTCGCGGGCGAAGGAGGAGAGATGCAGGAACATACGATAAGGAAGGCCTTGATACCGGCGGCCGGGAAAGGCATAAGGGCATATCCTAAGAGCAGGTATATTCCGAAGACACTCCTCGAGATAGAAGGAAAACCCCTGATCGAGAATAATATAGCGATATTGAGGGACCAGCTAGGGATAAAGGACATTACCGTAATCGTGGGGCACCTTGCCGATAAGATAAAGGCACGGCTCGGGGATGGGAGCCGGCTTGGGGTGTCGGTAAAGTACGTGGATTGCGGCGATCCCGACGAGGGCCTCGCGAAAGGCATACTGCTGGCAGAGAAGGAGTTCAACGAGCCGTTCATATGTATGCTGGGCGATGAGTACTACTTCGGCTCCAACCATTCCGGGCTCGCGAAGATCCCTGCGGATGCCGGCTATGTCTGCGCGGTCAAACATTCGTCCGACATAAAGTCCATCAAGAAAAATTATAACGTCGAGATAGAGGGCGGGTTCGTCAGCAGGATAATCGAGAAGCCGGCCGAGATCAGGCAATGGAACCTCGGGTGCGGGACATACCTGCTTAGGCCCGAGATATTCGGCCTGATACGCAGGACAAAGCCGTCCCACAGGAGCCATAAGGTCGAATTCATGGATTCGCTCGACCTCGCCGTGCAGGAAGGCGCGAAGGTGAAGCCGTACTACCTCGAAGGCATATACTATAACATCAATACCATCGAAGACGTGAACCAGTGCAATTATGATATCCGTTCGCTGAATTTCGGCAAATACAAGGTAAGCGTCGTGATACCCGCGCATAATGAGGAAGCGACCATAGCTACCGTCATCGAGGACCTGCGGCAGCACGTCGACGAGGTGCTTGTAGTCAATAACGGCTCGAACGACAGGACCTCCGAGGTCAGCAGGAAGGCCGGCGCGAGAGTCGAGGAGGTCTCGTTGAAGGGCTACGGCGACACTATAAAGCACGGCCTCGAAAAGGCGTCCGGCGACATATTCATCGTGACCGAGGCGGATTATTCGTTCCGGTCTAAGGATATAGGCAAGTTCCTCGAGTACATAAAAGATGCCGACATGGTCATTGGCACGCGGACGACGCGGCAGCTCGTTGAACAGGGGGCGAACATGAGCCTGATGCTGCTGCTCGGGAACCTTGTATACGCGAAGATAGTCGAGATCCTCTGGTGGGGCATCGACCCGCCGCGTTTTACCGATGTCGGCTGCACCTACAGGGCCATTTGGAAGAGCTCTTTCGAGAAGATAAAAGGCGACCTGAGGTCTACGGGGCCGGAATTTTCCGTCGAGATGATGATAAAGACGCTCAAATACAAACTGCGCGTCCTTGAGATACCGATATCGTATTACCCGCGCCTCGAAGGCGTATCGAAACATTCGAAGAACTGGTTCGGCATCCTGAGGACCGCCTCGAGGATGATGCGCCTTATAATAAGAGAAAGGCTGGACAACAGGTGAAGCGCGCGATAAGGAAAGCGCTGCTCTGCTATCCGCCGGTGGGGCTGTTCCAGAGGGGCGAGGAGAGGTGCCAGGCGGATATCGAGGGCTCGGCGACACAGGCGCCTCATGCACCGAACGACCTCGGGTATATCGCAGCGTGCCTCGGGAGGCTCGGGACCGGATGCGTCATAAGGGATTATCCGGCCGAGGGGACGACCGAAGAGGCGGTACTGGAAGAGGTAAAGGCATACTCGCCGGACCTTGTGCTTATCAGTACGACTACGCCTACGTTCCCCGAGGATGTCCGGTTCCTCGAAAAAGTGAAGTCGGCGCTGCCGGGCGCGTTTACCGTCGCGAAGGGAAGCTGTTTCTGCTCGCTTCCTCTGGATGAACTGCGGAAGAGCGAATACAAGCCGCTCGACGCTGCCATTTACGGGGAAGCCGAGTTCATAATAGAAGACCTTGTGAATGCTCTCGCAGCGGGCGAGCCTATCGACGGCATAAGCGGGATAATAGTAAATATAGGCGATAGGGGTGCGGCAAGGACCGCGCGCCCCCAGTTCCGCGAAGACCTCGATTCCCTTCCGTTCCCGGCGAGGGGCCTGATGAATAACGGGCTCTACAGGAACCCGCTTACCGGCAGGCCGATGGCTACGATCCTTGTGTCCCGCGGGTGCCCGTCCCAGTGCATATTCTGCCTAACCCCGGTCATATCCGGGCATAAGTTCAGGAAGAGGTCCGTCGGCAACGTCCTCGATGAGATAAGGGATTGCGTCAAGAATTACGGCATCAGGGATTTCTTCTTCCGCGCCGACACCTTTACCATGGATAATGGATACGTGAAACAGCTGTGCGGCAGGATAATCGGGGAAGGCCTCAAGATAACATGGGTGGCCAACAGCAGGGCCGACGTCGTGGACAAGGAACTGCTCGCGGTGATGAAAGCGGCGGGATGCGCGCTCGTAGCGTTCGGGTTCGAGTCCGGCAACGAGGATATACAGCGCAAGGTCAAGAAGAACGCTTCCGCGGATGACGCGCGCCGCGCGGTAAGGTTATGCAAGGAAGCCGGCCTGAAGACACTCGGGTTCTTTATGATAGGTTTCCCTTGGGACGACGAGAAGACGGTAGAGGACACGGCCGCTCTCGCAAGGGAGCTCGACTGCGATTTCATAGAAGTGCATATAGCGCTGCCGTTCGAGGGCACGGAGCTTAACGACATATGCCGGGACCTCGGGCTAATAAAGGAGACATCGGTCGGGTACAACTATTTCTCCAATCCGTACGGCGGCGGGACACTGCACCTTAGCAGTGAACGCCTGGTGCAACTCAGGAAGGATATCATAAAGAGGCAGTACCTGCGGCTGCCGTACATATTCCGCATGCTTACGAACTGCGGCTCTTTTTATGAATTCATGAACTATATAAAGTACGGTTTCAGGCTCATCGGAAAGGTCGCGCGTTGAGGAAGATATCGTTACCGGCATATGAGGCCTCGCGCTGCCGCCTGTACGCGCTGGGCAGGAACGCGATGTATGCCGCGTGCAGGGCCTTCGGCCTGAAGGAGGGCGACGAAATATTGACGCCCGCATTCGATTGCGACGGGTCCCTGCAGCCGTTCAGGGCGCTCGGGCTGAAACTGAAGTTTTACCGCTCGGACCCGTACACCTTCGAGGCGGATACGGGCGATATGGAGAAAAGGATGGGACCGTCAACAAGGATGGTCCACGTAATCAACCATTTCGGGATGCCCCAGCCGTGGGGCAGGATAAAGGGGATCTGCGGGGCCTTAAGGGTCCCTGTCATGGAGGACTGCGCATATTCGCTGTTCTCAGACGGATTCGGAACGAACGGCGACGCCGCGATATTCTCGCTGAGGAAGAACCTGCCGATGGTAGACGGCGGGATGCTCCGTATGAACAACGGAAATTTCGCGCTGGGCCGTCAGGCAGAACGCGCGCCTCTGTTCTACAGGACGGAATCGGCAAATGTCCTGACATTGATCAAATCGGCCATGGGATATTATAAGGCGCCCGAAGGGCTCAGGCGTATTCTAAGGAAGGCCAATCCCGCGGTGGAACCTCCTCCGCCTTTGTATTCGGAGAAGGAGAAAGGGTATCCCGAGTGGCCCCTGCGCGACCATACGGGGGAAGAGTTTAGCTGCGGCTATGAAAGGCCCATCTCCGCGCTGGCGAGGTTCCAGCTGGAAGGCCTGCCGGAAGGATATTATAAAAATGCCGCGGAGACGAAACGGCGTTATTATTCGGAGCTCGCCGGGAAGTTCGCCGGATTGAACGGGATACGGGTTCTCTGGCCGGAACTTCCGGAAGGCATAGTCCCTTTTTGCCTTTCCGTATTAATTAACCGGGACAGGGACCGCATTTTCGCGGAATTGAGGAAGAAATATGATGTGATGGCCTGGCCGACGCTTTCGCGGGAAGTCATCGACCGGCTTGGCGAATACCCGGAAGTGGAGATCCTCGGCAGGAAGGTCCTGCAGTTCAACCTGTCGGCAGACAAGGTCATGAGGCGGGATTACCCGCAGTATATAGGCAGGCTCGCGGACGATTTTACCGCGTTAACGGTGAGATAGATGGAATACCGCTGGATCGAGGATATAGAGGATTTCAGGAAGATAGCGGGAGAATGGGACATGCTCGCCTCCAGCGGAGACTCGCACCCTTTCCTGCTTTCGGATTTCATAATAACGTGGTGGAAGTACTTCGGGAAAGGCAAGAAACTCAGGATATTCGTCGTCGAAGAGGGCGGTAAGGTCAAAGGAGGCCTGCCGTTATGCCTGAACAGGGGCGGCGCAAGGGAGGGTTTCGCGGATTTCCTCCATTACATAGGAGAGGTCGCCGCGAATTACACGGAGCCGCTTTATTCAAACGGGAAGCAGGAGATATTCCCGTTGCTGGCCCTAGCGCTTTCAGAGAGGAACGACTGGGATGTTTTTTGCCTGACCGATATCAGGGAAGGCAACCGGTTCCTGAAGGAGCTCAAAGGCGCAACGGGGCAGAAGGGTTGTTCGATATTCCTCATAAGCGACCATATGAACTACGCGATCGACCTTGGCAAGGGGCTTGAAAGCTACCTCTCGTCCTTATCTCCTAAACTAAAGAGGGACCTGAGGTCGAAGCGAAAGCATCTCACGCAGAAATGCGGGGCGATAACGCTCGAAAGGGCCTCGGGCGAAAAGGAAGTAGGGGCAAGCGCCGCCCTTTACAAGGAGTTCTCAAGGGAAGCGTTCGCAGCGAGGAACAGGAAGAGCAATTTCGAGAACGACAAATACGCGGATTTCTTCGGGGAATTCCTCGTCCTGATGGAAAAGGCCGGCCGTCTGGACGCGCACCTGCTCAAGGCGGGAGATACCGTGCTTGCTATTAGCTTCGCGTACAGGTTCGGCAGGGGTTTCAACTGGGTCCTTACGGCGTTCGATTACAAATATAAATATTACAGGCCGGGATATATCCTCATAGAGGAATTATTGAAGGAGATATGCGACAGGGGCGAGACATATTACAACTGGTACGGGCACGGGCGCTTTTACAAGGACCAGCTCTGCAACCTGCTTGAGCCCCTGTATAAGGTAATGATGGTAAGGAAGACGTTAAAAGGTTCGTCGTACCTGCTGTCGCAAAAAGCCAAGAAGGCGGTCAAGTACCTGAAAGGGCTGGTCGACGGTGCAAAATAACCCGGTACGCCGCCGCCTGCGCAGGGATTACCATGCGGTGAGGCGCGTCGTCACGCATGTAAAAAATGCGCTTACGGACCCTTCGCCGAAACTCATAGTCCTTACATACCACAGGATATTGCCTGACTCAGGGCACAATCCGCTTAATACGGCCGTGTCTGAGCGCACCTTCATAAGGCATGTCGAGGGCGTTGCAAGGAAAGCGGGCATAATATCGCTGTCGGACGCGGCCGAACAGTGCAGGACCGGCCGCATCAAGCGGGCCCTGCAGGCGGTAATAAGCTTTGACGACGGGTATTCGGATAATTACGGGACGGCCTTCCCGTTATTGAAACGCAAGGGCTTGCCGGCGGTATTCTCCGTTTCGACCGGTTATATCGGCGCAGGCCGCCCGCTGTGGGATTCCGACGTGATAATGAGGATAATCCGCGGTAATATAGGCCGCATAGACGCCGGAGGTTTCACTGCCGCAAGAGGCATGCCGGAATCGGCGTGTTCTTTCGCGTTCAGGGTCTTTGATGAGCTGAAGTCGAAGGACTTCACGGTGATAGGGAAAGTCCTGGAATTCCTGGTGGAGAAGGACCCGGGATACAGCAACGAAGAAGGGCACTGCATGACGTGGGAGCAGGTAAAGGAACTGTCCGATGCCGGGATGGAGATAGGGTCGCACGCAGTGACCCACAGGTCCCTCGCGAGGATACCTTTCGCTGAAGCGGAGTTCGAGGTGAACGCAAGCAAGGCCGAGATAGAGAAGAGGACCGGAAGGCGTTGCGCCCATTTCGCGTTCCCATTCGGGAGCGCAAGGGATTATAACGCAGGACTGATAGAATGCGTAAAGAAGGCCGGGTACGGGACCTGCCTGCTCAATATACACGGCTACAACAGGATGACCGATGGCGTTTTCGCGCTGAAGAGGGCTATAATGGAAGAAGATACGGACGTGAGGTTCATACTTGGCTGAAAATATGATGCCGGAAGTGGATGTCATGATCCTGAGCTATCTCCATTACGGAAGGCTTCAGAAATGCGCCGATTCCGTATTGGCGTCCACCTACCCGAACCTGAAACTGGTCATTGCCGATAACGGATCGGGGCCGAATGTCATCGCTGCCGTAAAGGAGAGGTATTCAGGGAATCCGAAAGTGGCCATAATAGAGAACAGGGAAAACCTCGGTTACGCCGAAGGCAATAACGTCGCGTTAAGGGCGACCGAAGGCAAATACTGCGTGATCCTCAACAACGACGCGATAGTCGACCGTAACTGGCTCGAGCCGATGGTCGAATATCTCGACAGGAACGCGAAAGCCGGCGCATGCCAGCCGAAGATACTCGATATAAAGGACCCGCGCAGGTTCGAGCATTCCGGCGCCGCCGGAGGGTACCTGGACAGGTACGGCTATCCGTTCATGAGGGGGAGGCTGTTCGATACGCTCGAGAACGACGAGGGCCAGTATGACGACCACGCGTCGCTCGACTGGTGCTCCGGGACCGCGTTCATGGCCAGGCGCGAAGTGCTCGGCAAAGTAGGCCTTTTCGACCCGATATTTTTCATGTATGGCGAAGAGAACGACCTCTGCTGGAGGATAAAGCGCTGCGGATATGACATCGCATTCGTGCCGAGGTCCAAGGTCTATCACGAGGGCATGGGCTCTATAGGGAAACGCCCGCTTTTCAAGCTGCACCTTAACTACAGGAACAATATAATTCTGCTCATGAAAAATCTCAGCATAGCCCAGCTGGCCGTAAGGCTTCCGGTAAGGATGGCGCTGGATGCCGTGAATATCCTGTATTTTATATTCAGTAAACCAATGAGTTTCAGGTTTGTCAGCATCATCTGGGCTTATTGTGAGCTTGCGATCATGCTGCCTCGCGTAATCAGCGCCAGAATACGCACGCAGCGCCTGTTCCGCGAGCTGGGCAGCGAAAGCGCCCCTCAATACCCGATGTACCGGATAAGCGTCGTATTCCAGTATTTCCTGATGGGCAGGAAAAAGTTCAGCCAGCTGAAATTAAGGAGAACGTAATATGAATACGGGCCTTTCTATCGTTGTCCCGACGTATAACGAGGAAGATTCCATCGTTAAGCTGCATTCAAGGATAAAGGAAGCCCTCCGAGGCAAGGTAAAATACGAGATCATATTTGTCGATGACGGTAGTACCGACGGGACATACGGGATCCTGGACAAGCTGAACCGCGAAGACCCGGACGTAAAGGCCGTAAAGCTCTCGAGGAATTTCGGGCATGAGATAGCGACGTCCGCAGGGCTCAGGTATGCATCGGGAGAGGCCGTAGTCGTGATGGACTCCGACCTGCAGCATCCTCCCGAGACGATAAATGAACTGCTGGAGAAAATGAAGGAAGGTTATGATATCGTCTTCGCGGTGAGGCGCAACAGGGAAGCCGGGTCCGCGCTTAAAAAATTCTGCTCGAAGGCCTTCTACGGCGTATTGGGCAGGCTGTCGGAGGTCAAACTGCCGGATGACGTGACGGATTTCATGATACTTAACAGGAAGGCGGTCGACGCGTTCCTTAAGCTCAGGGAAAAGAGCCGATTCTTCAGGGCTATGATCTCATGGATGGGCTTCAGGACGGCATTCGTGCCGTTCGAGGAAGGAAAGAGGAGCAGCGGCAGCTCGAAATACGGCCTGCGTAAGCTCGCGGGCCTCTCGGTTGACGTAGTGACGGGATATTCGATAAAACCGCTGGCGTTCGTTTCGTGGGCAGGGGCCATAATTTCGGCGGCAAGCTTCGCGCTGCTGCTTTTCTACTTGGTTAAGACGATATTCTACGGCGCGTCCATGCCGGGTTATGCGTCGATGATGATAACTATATTGTTCATAGGCGGCATTCAACTGCTGTCTATCGGGATAATAGGACAGTATATCGGCAGGATATACAAGGAGACGCAGAAGAGGCCGTTATACCTCGTCGGCAGCCTTATAGGACTGGAAGAAAAGGAATGACGCGTAAGAAGGCCGCCCTGCTATTGGCCGTCGTGATGATGGCGGCATTCCACATCTCCGCGAGCATTGCGCAGATGTCCAACAAGTTCGACGACGAACCAGCCGCAGGGCCGTTCGGCGGGATACGCCTGCATTACCTGAATGTCCTTAACTTCGATTTCTCGCACGGGGTGTCGGCGCAGGATGGCACGTCGCATATACTGGACAATTTCATCAAGTCGGCGGTCAGCGGAACGCACGGGCTCCTTGATTTTGCGCACTGGTACGCATACGCGGGCATATACGACATGCTCGGGATACCGGTGAACGAGTTCTGGCTTTTGTTCGCGCAGACCGTGGTGATGTTCTGCGGCCTCATGTTGATGGCATACGCGGTATACAGGCTCTACGATGATGCAGTAGCGGCGCTGGTATTCCTGGCGATAACGTCCCAGGCGTATGTGCAGCACTCCATCAGTTTCTATATAATACCGGTGAATACGTTATATGAAGGCCTCTTGCTTCTCTCGATATATTTTTACGACTGGAAGGAGAAGGGGTTTGCGCGGAAAATCCCGCTGCTCGTGATGTTATTCATAAACTCGGCCTGCGGCAATGTGATAAAAATGCCGGTATACCTGTATTTCGCATGGGCCGCGGCGTATAAACGGGACAATTACGGGCCGCTTGGCTCGGCCAGGGAATACTTCGTAAAGAATCCCGCGAACCTGACGCTTGCGGTCCCGGTCATTGCCGCGGCCGTCGCGCACCTCTATGTATACAAGAGGATAGGAGAGAGCAACCTGGGGCTTTTGGGCTGGGTCTCGCAGAAGATAGGCATAGGAGCTCCGCTCGTATCGAAATTCGCAGCGATAGGAAGTTCGCTGAAGAGCATGTTGCTGTCAGGCATGTGGCAGTGGTGGGCGTTTGCAGCCCTTGCGGCATTTTACGCGATAGCCGTAATGCGGGGGAAGAAACAAACACCGCTGCTGTTATTTCCCGTCGTATATTACCTGTATCTCATAAATCTTGAGCCGTATTCGGCGATGCTTCCCTACATGATTATTGCGTCTATAGCGATAGCGCAGGCCTTCAGGATGGCATCCGATAAAACACGGAATGCGGCCGCGAGGTATGCTTCGACAGCGGCAGTCGCGGTCTTTACGGCATACATACTTTCGGTTTCGGCATCTGCGAACGTGGCTTCCCTCGTTTCGCCGAGGCAACGGTCACCCAATTACCTGAAGAGCGTCGGTTATTACCTTAGGGAGCATATGAGCAAGGATGATAAGATCGCAAGCTTGCTCGACCAGAGGGAGAACATCCTGAACGAATATTATTACGGAAAGAACTTCTTCAAGAGCCCGGTATTCGGGAAATATATCTATGACATGAGGAACATTTCGGAGCCGCCATCTTCAACGAACCCGGTGGCCGAAGGCGAGGCGGACATGGAATTCCCTTTTTATGTCGTATCTGCGTCGTGTTATAAAAAGGACGCGGGATATGCCTCATTTGTAGATAGGCTCGCAAAGAAATACTCTCTCAAGAAGGTCGCCGATATCGCCTCGGGCGGCACCGTCTACGCGTCGGTGTATTCTTCGAGGCCTCTGCAATACGAGAGGTTAGAGGCCGAGAATGCCAATGGGAAATTTGATAGGAAATACGCAAATTTAAAGAAACTGTTCTACAACAGGCATGTCGGCGTAGCCTCGACCTGGGGGTTCTATTGATATGGCTCTGATAAGCGTAGTCATACCCACATACAACAGGGCCGGTTACCTCAAGGAAGCGGTAGACAGCGTCCTCGCGCAGACGCATAAGGATATCGAGGTGATCGTCGTGGATGACAGTTCCACCGACAGGACAGCGGGTGTAGCCGCATCGTTCGGAGAAAGGATCAGGTATATACTCCAGGACAACCGTGAGCGAGGAGCGGCAAGGAACAGGGGAATAAAGGATTCAAAAGGTGAGTATGTCGCGTTCCTTGATTCCGACGACCTTTGGCTGCCGGAGCATCTTGAGTCGTGCCTGTGCGCGTGCGAGTCGTCTGGAGCGGAGGTCTCTTATTCGGGCTCATACCTTATAGACGAGTCCGGCGGGACCATAGGAAAGCTTGAGGCGTCATCGTTCGGGAAAGACCCGCTGCGGGAGATGGTCGCAGGTTATTCGTCGCGCGGATGCAACGCCTCGTCCTGCCTCGTTAATAAGAGCGCGTTCGGGAAGGCGGGATATTTCAGCGAGAAGAGGGAACTCTCCGGATCTGAGGATTGGGAGATGTGGGCAAGGCTTGCGTCATGCTGCCGGATGGCCTTTACGGGGGATTATACGGCGAAGGTCAGGTTCCATCCGGGGAAATCATCTATAGTCCCCGAGCGGATGGCCGGGTCTATGAAGCTTGCGCTGGATATGGCCTTCGGGAACGAAATGCTCGCGCCGAAGATCGAAGGCCTGAAAGGAAAAGCATATTCGCGTCTGTATACGGTGACCGCCATCAATTATTATGCCGCCGGAAGGATGAAGGACGCAAGGCGATACCTTGCGCTTGCATTGCGGAGCCGCCCGGCTGCGTTAGCCGAGGATCCTCTCGTGGCATATACATTCCTTAGGAGTATTCTCGGAGCGCGTGCGGCAACGGCGCTCAGGAATGCGAAATGGGGGACGGACAAACGGGCATGAAGGTCCTCTTTATAACATATAACGGCGCGACCGAACCTCTGATAAGGTCCCAGGGCATACCATACCTGAAGGGCTTATCGAAGAAAGGCGTCGGATGCGCGATAATGAGCTTCGAGAAATCGCGGCCCGACGCGGCATCAGGTCTGCTTGAGGATGAATTAAGGGAATCGGGCATAACATGGAAGAAGCTCAGGTACCATAAAAGCCCCTCGCTTCCGGCCACGGTATTTGATATACTTACCGGTATTGCCGCAGGCGTAAAGCTGGCGATATCCCATAAGGCGGACATTATACATGCGCGGGCGACGGTCCCGGCCGTAATGGCATATGCCATAGCCTCTATCACGAGGAAGAAGTTCGTGTATGACGAGAGGGGCCTCATGGCGGAGGAATACGCCGACGGCGGTATCTGGAAGAGGGACGGTTTCATATACAGGGCCGTACGGCGTATCGAGAAATACCTCCTGTTGAAAGCCGAAGCCGTCGTGGTCCTTACGGAGAACATAAGGAAATTCCTTGTCGACGGGGATTACCTCGGCGGCGGTGGCAAAGGGCTCAACATACACGTGATACCGTGCTGTGTTGACCTGGAGAAGTTCAAAAGCCCCGATACGGAAAGACAGGCACTAAGGGAGAGGATAGCCCCGGGTTTTGGCGGCAGGTTCATGTTCATTTATACCGGCTCCATAGGCACATGGTACATGCCTTCTGAGATGCTTGATTTTATCGCGGCGGCCAAGGAAGAGATCCCGGGTGCTTGCATGATGTTCGTCACTCATATAGATAAGGAAGCGGTCATCAGGGAGAGGGATAAAAAGGGCCTTACGTCCGGGGACGTTATAGTAACGGGCGCAGAGTATGACAGGATGCCGGAATACCTGTGCGCAGCCGATGCCGGCATATTCTTCATCAGGCCCGTCCTGTCGAAGAGGTCTTCGTGCCCGATAAAGTTCGCGGAATACCTTTCGTGCGGGCTGCCTGTGGTAATAAACTCCGGCATAGGCGATACCGTGCAGACGGTGGAGGAGAACTCCGCCGGTGCCGTGGTCAAGGGATTCAGCCGCATGGAATATAAGGAAGCTGCGCGAAGGATCGCCTCGATAGCGGCCGAGGGCCCGGAGGCATCAAAACGCTGCCGCAAAGCTGCCGAGAGCGGTTTTTCGCTCGGTTCGGGAGTAGAAAAATATATGGATGTTTACGATAGCGTGTTTAAAACTAGGAAAGGGAATTAATGATGAAAAAGAAAGCCATGGTCACCGGAGCGAACGGGATGCTCGCGGACGCATTATGCCCGCTGCTCATAAAGAACGGTTACGAGCTCATACTTACCGATATCGCAGGCGAGGAAGGTATAACGAAATGCGATATCAGGGACATAAACGGCATGCTATCAGTCGTGAAGGAGGCGCGTCCCGAGATAATATTCCATCTCGCCGCGGAGACCGACGTCGACAAGTGCGAGCTCCAGCCGGAGCACGCTTACGCGACGAACTGGCAGGGGACGGAGAATATCGCGCAGATCTGCAAGGAACTGGATATTGCGATGGTGTACATAAGCACGGGCGCCGTATTTGACGGCGAGAAGGAAGGCGGGTATAAAGAGACGGACAAGCCCAACCCGATAAGCATATACGGCATGAGCAAGCTCAAAGGCGAGGAATCCGTACGGTCGCTTCTTAAAAGGTACTTTATCGTGCGCGCCGGATGGATGATCGGCGGGCATAACAAGGACAAGAAGTTCGTGTGGAAGATAGTCCAGCTCCTGAACACCAAGAAGGAGATATCGGTCGTCACGGATAAGACGGGAAGCCCGACATTCACTACGGATTTCTCGCAGGGCATAGTAGATATAGTCAAGAGCGGGAAATACGGGCTTTACCACTGCGTGAATAAAGGGATATGCACTCGGTATGACATAGCCGTGAAGATCGCCGAATTCCTCGGCAGGAAGGACGTCGTGATAAAGCCGGTCACATCGGACGCTTTCCCGCTTCCCGCGCCAAGAGGCAAGTCCGAGGCGATGCTGAACAATAACCTCTCGAAGCTCGGCCTGGACAAGACGAGGCCGTGGCAGGACGCGCTGAAGGAGTACCTGAAAGCCATAAAATGAGAGTCCTTTTCCTGGAACCGTATCCTACGGAAGGGCCCAGCAGCAGGTACAGGGTCGAGCAGTATATACCTTACCTGAGGCAGAACGGCATCGACTGCGAAGTAAGGCCGTTCGTTAGTTCTCCGTTTTACAGGATACTGTACAAGAAGGGGATGTATCTCAGGAAGCTTGCGTATTTTGCAGCCGGCACGTTCAGGAGGATGTCAGACCTGTTTACCGCGTTCTCGTCCGATGCGGTTTTTATACACCTTGAGGCGTTCCCATTCGGTCCGCCGGCCATCGAATGGCTTCTCGCCGCGGCAGGAAAGAAGATAATATACGACCTCGACGACGCGATATACCTCGGTGCGGCGAGCAGTACGAACAGCTTTCTGAAAGGGCTGAAATGCCCGTGGAAGATACCGAAGATAATAGCGATGAGCAGGCGCGTAATAACCTGCAACGAATATCTTGCTGAATACGCATCAAAGTATAATAAGAACGTGACGGTCATACATACATCGGTCGACACCGAGAAATTTAGGCCAACAGGCCGTCCCGCAGGCCAGTCCGGAGGACGGCCTGAGGGCCAGATAACAATAGGATGGATAGGCAGCCACAGCACCGCGAAGTATCTCGAATCGCTGAAGGGTGTTTTTGAAGAGCTCGTGAAAAGGGGTTTTAAGTTCAGGCTGAAGATCATAGGCGCATCAGGCAGGATCATGGAGGTGCCGGGAGCCGAGGTCATATACAAGGATTGGAGCCTGAAGGATGAGATAGCCGAATTCCAGTCGATAGATATAGGCGTCTATCCTCTTACGGATGACGAATGGACCGCAGGCAAGACGGGGTTCAAGACGATACAGTATATGAGCGTCGGCATACCGTGCGTCGCTTCGAACGCGAGCCCTAACAGGGTGATAATAGAGGAAGGCAGGAACGGTTTTCTCGCGAAGGACGCGGGAGAATGGGTCGAGAAATTATCAATACTTATCGGGGATTCCGGATTAAGGCGAAGGATAGGCGAAGCCGGCCGCAGGACCGTCCTGGAAAGGTATTCGCTCGAGGTCAACGCTCCTAAGATAATGGGGATAATCAAGACAACGGCGGGAGAGGAATAACCATGTGCGGGATCTGCGGTATCATAGACATCTCCGGAAGGCCTGTCAACGCAGATACTGTAAAAGCCATGTGCTCGGAGATGAAGCACAGGGGCCCTGACGACGAAGGGATATACCTGAACGCGGCTTGCGAACGCAGCTCCGGCAGAGGCCCCTCTGCCGCGCTCGGACACAGGAGGCTGAGCATCATTGACCTCTCGTCGTGCGCGAAGCAGCCGATGTCAAACGAGGACGGTTCGGTATGGCTTGTCCTGAACGGCGAGATATATAATTACAACGAACTGAGGCCCGGGCTTGAGAGCAAGGGCCATAAGTTCAGGTCGCATTCCGATACAGAAACGCTCGTGCACCTGTACGAGGAGTACGGCGGGAAATGCGTCGACAAGCTCAGGGGGATGTTCGCGTTCGCGATCTGGGATGATAATAAGAAGGAGCTTTTTGCGGCCAGGGACAGGGTCGGGAAGAAGCCGTTCGTATACCAGCATAAGGACGGAAGGTTCGTGTTCGCGTCGGAGTTCGCGGCGCTCCTGAAGAGCGGCGAGATATCACGGAAAGTAAGCGATGACGCGATACACTATTACATGAGCCTCGGTTACGTCCCGGCCCCGGCGTCGGCGCTGGAAGGCGTAAACAAGCTGCCGCCGGCCCATTGCCTTACGCTTTCAAAATCCGGCCTGAAGGTGGAACGTTACTGGGAACTGGATTATTCCAGGAAGCTGAAGATAAGCGAGGAAGACGCCGCCGCCGAGGTCAAAAGGCTTTCGGAGGAAGCAGTAAAGATAAGGCTGTTCAGTGACGTACCGCTCGGAGCGTTCCTTAGCGGAGGGGTCGACTCAAGCTGCGTAGTGGCGATGATGAGCAAGCTCTCCCCGGGAAAGGTCAGGACCTTTACGATAGGCTTCGAGGAGAAGGACTACAGCGAACTCGAATACGCAAGGAAGATATCCGGCATTTTCGGCACCGAACACCGCGAGTTTATCGTGAAGCCGAACGCGCTCGATATAATAGGCATGCTCGCGGAAAGGTACGGCGAACCGTATGCCGACTCTTCGTGCATACCGACATACTACGTATCGAAGGAGACGCGCGCATTCGTGACGGTCGCCCTGAACGGAGACGGCGGCGACGAATCCTTCGCCGGATACGAACGTTACCAGGCGATGAGCGCGGCGGAAAAGATCCGCGGCCTCGGGATGGGCGCGGCGGCCAGGGCTGCCTCGTCTTTATTGCCGGACTCTACGAACCCTAAAGACCTGGCGCGCAGGGCCAGGAGGTTCCTGACTAACGCCGGCCTGCCCGCGGCCGAAAGGTATTTGAGGTGGGTAGGAATTGCAGGGGAGGTGAAACCGGAGAAACTGTATTCCGGGGACTACCTCGGCCGGATAGATAAGGCCGGCCCGTTGCGCCTTTTAAAACCGTATATAGACGGCAAGTCGTGCCCGGAGTTCCTCGACAGGCTGCTGAAGGCCGACGTAAATACGTCGCTGCCGAACGACCTGCTCGTAAAGGTCGATATCGCGGGCATGGCAGCGTCGCTCGAAGGGCGTTCGCCGTTCCTCGACCATAAACTTATGGAATTTGCGGCTTCGCTTCCCTCGTCCTATAAGATAAAAGGAAACACCAAGAAGTACATACTTAAGAAGGCCTTCTCAGGGGTGATACCCGACGATATATTATCGAGGAGGAAGATGGGTTTCGGCGTGCCGGTAAGCGCGTGGTTCAGGGGGGAGCTTAAGGGCATGCTGACGGAGACGCTTCTTTCAAGGGCGTCGCTATCGAGGGGATATTTCAGGCAGGAGGCGGTAAAAGGGATGGTCGATAACCATACCTCCGGAAGGAAGGATTATTCGTTCCAGTTGTGGGCTATGTTGATGCTCGAGCTGTGGCATAAGAGGTTCATCGACGGATGAGTGAGGGTAAAAATGCTTAAGAACCATGACATAATATGCATATCTTCGATCGACTGGGATTTTATATGGCAGGGGCACCAGGAGATCATGTCCGCGTTCGCCGCGAACGGCAACCGCATCCTGTTCATCGAGAACACGGGAGTGCGCGCTCCGAAGATAAGGGACATATCCCGCCTGCGTAAAAGGTTCAAGGATTACTTCAGGGGCGTCAAGGGAATCAGGGAAGAGGCGAAGAACCTTTATATATACTCCCCTATAGTCCTGCCGTTCCCGTACTCTCGAATAGCGAGGATGGTCAATAAGTTCATCCTGCTTTCGGTCATCAAGAAATGGATGAGGGCGATGAATTTCGCGAACCCGGTCATATGGACGTTCCTCCCTACGGGGACCGCGATGGATATCATAGAGAATATAGACAAGAAGCTGCTGATATATTATTGCATAGATAATTTCGCGGTCAGCTCCGCAGCCGCGAAGAAGATAATCGCGTACGAAAAAAAGCTTATAGGCATCGCGGACCGCGTGTTCGTGACGTCGCAGGCGCTGTATGACCACTGCGCGAGGTTCAACGATAACGTGACGCTCTTCCCGTTCGGAGTGAACATAGAAAATTTCGAGAAGGTCAGGAAGGAGCGGACGGAGATACCCGCGGAGCTGAAGGACTTGAAGCCGCCGGTCATCGGTTATGTCGGAGGGGTGCACAAGTGGATAGATTTCGAGCTTGTCAAATATGCCGCTTCCGCGCATCCGGAGATGCAGTTCGTCTTCGTGGGTCCGGTGCAAACGGACGTGTCGCAGCTGTCCGGCTGTCCCAACATCCGCCTTTTAGGCGGACGCAAGCATTCCGAGCTTCCGAACCTCGTGAAGCATTTTACCGCGGCCGTAATACCTTACCTGTTGACCGAATATACGAAGAACGTATACCCGACAAAGCTTAACGAATACCTTGCAATGGGAAAGCCGGTAATATCATCATATCTTCCCGAGGTGGATACCTTCAACGGGAGGTATGGCGGTATCGTATATATTGGCAGGGACAAACAGGAGTTCTCATCGTTGTTGTCCAGGGCGATAGCTGAGGATAACGACGCCCTGAAGGAGAAAAGGATATCGGCGGCGTCGGAGAACAGCTGGAAGTCGCGCATAGAACTAATGAGCGCGGCCATAGAAGAAGCTATTGAGGAGAAAACAAAGAAGAGCGAAGCCGGCTGGAAGGACAGCCTCGCGGGATTGTTTGCCGCGGCAACGCGCAGGATCGCGCGGCCGGTAGTATATATCGCCGCGGCACTGCTGTTGGTATTCTGCACACCCGCGGTATGGTTCCTTGCGGAGCCGTTGAAGATAAGCGAGCAGCCTCAAAAGGCCGACGCGATAGTTGTATTCGCCGGAGGCACCGGGGAATCGGGAAAGAGAGGGCAAGGATACGAAGAGAGGGTCGAATACGCGGTCGAACTTTATAAGAAAGGCTATGCGGAAAACATTGTATTCTCGTCGGGATATTCATATGCGATAAAGGAAGTCGATATCATGAAAGCGTTGGCGGTGTCGATGGGAGTGCCCGCAAGCGCGATTACGTTGGAAGACAGGTCCGGATATACGTATGAATTCGTGAAGAACACGAACGATATCGTGCGCAGGAACGGCTGGAAGAAGATACTGCTCGTCAGTTCACCTTATCATATGAGGCGCGCCTCGCTGGTTTATGGTAAACTGGGAGGAAGCATAGACGTCATATATACGCCTATCAGGGACAGCAAGTTCTATAAGCACGGGTTCGGTGCGTCCCCGAGGCAGATAAAGGGCATTTTACACGAGTATGCGGGAATAGTATATTACCTGGTAAAGGGGTATATCTAAAAAGGAGCGGGCAAAATGAAGATGATAGACGAGAAGGGAAGGATCTTCGGAAAGCTTAACATAATTGATTTCATCTTTGTTGTCCTGCTATTGAGCGTCATCCCGGTATTTTATTACGGCAACAGGCTTACGGCAATGAAGAAGCCGGCGGTAAAGAGGTACGAGAAGGTCATCGCCGAGATTAAATTCCTGAAAATAATGCCAGAACTGGCGTCGGTGATCAGGGAGGGGGATATCGACAAGGATTCTGGGGGAGACACGGCCGGCGTTCTTAAAAAGATTATCTCCAGCAAGAACAGCCAGTTCGTGGCGATGGGCAATAGTGAGCAGGTTATAATCATGGAAGACCCGATGACGAGAGATGTACAGGCGTCCTTCGAGCTGAACTGTGTAAACGATAACGGCGTGCTCAGTTTTGAGGGGTATCCCGTAAAGATCGGAAGCGATATCGCATTCACTACCGACCTCTATAGCATGCAGGGTATTGTAGTGAAGATAGAGAGATGAATAAGGGTAGAGCGGCCGGAAGCGGGCTGATAAGAACTGCCTACTATATTTGGGGCTTCTACGGCCGTTGCGTCGATCGTTTTGAATCGGTATTCCTGCAAAGCTTTGCGATGAAGATGTTAAAGGGGTCTGCGGATATGATGTCAGCATGCCTGGAAGGAAGTATTTTATTGAGGATGTCAAGGGCATCGAACAGATACGTTTATTCAGATAGTGCGTTGTTCGGGAACATAAAGAAATTGTTCTGCCGCTGTGAAACCCTGATGGAATCATATTATGAAGGAAGCGGTTTTCAGAGTATTGCGGCAGAGATTAATACCCTTTTCACTGTTCTTGATGGATTCCTGTCCGGGGTCCGATGGGACAGAATGAAGGGTAGCAGTAAGATTATCGGTATCTTGAAAAGATGCGGCAGAAAATAAAGGTATTAAGGATAATCGCCCGCCTTAACGTAGGCGGGCCCGCCATACATACGATCCTTTTGACGTCGGCACTGAACGACGCGGAGTATGCCTCGGTCCTTGTCTGCGGGAACGTGGACAGGTCCGAGAAGGATATGTCCTACCTTGCGGATACAAAAGGGGTCAAGCCGGTCATAATCCCGGAGCTGTGCAGGAGCATAAACCCGGTAAAGGACCTGCGGGCGTTTATTGCCATATTCAGGGCCATAAAGGAATTCAAGCCGGATATAGTCCATACCCACACAGCTAAGGCGGGGGCGTTAGGAAGGGCCGCGGCGGTGCTTGCCGGCGTCCCGGTAAGGATACATACTTTCCACGGCCATATATTCGACGGATATTTCAGCAAGCTGCAGGCGGCGGTATTTCTCGCGATAGAGAGGGTTCTGGCCTGTTTCACGAAATATATAATTGTCGTCAGCGAGGCGCAAAAGTCCGATATAGCGGAAAAATACCGTATTGCCGGCGAAAACAAGATAAAAGTCGTCCCTCTCGGCTTGGAACTGGAAAAATACGCGGCAATCGGCGGAAGGGACGGGAATCTGAGGAAGGAGCTTGGCATCGGAGACGGCGCTGTCCTGGTCTCCATAATAGGCAGGCTTGTCCCCGTAAAGAACCACAGGATGTTCGTCGACGCGGCGAAGATAGCGTTGTCGGGGACGCCCGCCCCGGACATGAGGTTCGTTATAGTGGGAGACGGGGAAGAAAGGACAGAGTTGGAGGCTTATGCGGCCGGCGCCGGTTTGGAGGGCAGGATCGTGTTTCACGGGTGGAAGGAGGATATGGCCGGCGTCTATGCGGATTCGGATATAGTAGCCCTCACGTCTTTGAACGAGGGTACTCCCGTGGCATTGATAGAGGCCCTGGCCTCAGGGAGGCCGGTTGTTTCGACCGATGTGGGCGGCGTAAGGGATGTAGTGCAGGACGGCAGGACCGGATACCTCGTCGCATCCGGAGATGCCCGGACGTTTGCTGGAAAGCTCTGTGAGCTCGCGGCCGACTCCTCGAAACGCGCATCGTTCGGGGCGGCGGGAAAGGCCTCGGTAATGGGGAAGTATTCAAGCGAGAGGCTCATATCCGACATAAAACGGCTTTACACAGATTCGCTTATAGATTATAATAAGGGCAAAAAAGGAGTATGAATAAGTGCATTATCTCATAACGGGCGGCGCCGGCTTTATAGGATCCCACCTGACCGATAAGCTGATAAAGGAAGGGCACAGAGTCACGGTGCTCGACGACCTGTCTACGGGAAAGGTCGATAACGTAAGGCATCTCGAAGGGAACCCCGATTTCAAGCTTGTAGTTGGGACTATTCTGGATGAGTTCCTCGTAGATAAGCTGGCGGAGCGCTGCGACGCGATATTCCACCTCGCGGCGGCGGTGGGAGTGGAGCTTATAGTCAACCATCCCCTGGAATCGCTTACCACTAACATAAAAGGGAGCGAGATAGTCCTCGGGATGGCGTGCCGATACCATAAAAAAGTGCTGATAACCTCCACGTCGGAGATATACGGGAAGAATACCCAGGGCCCGCTGAAAGAGGACCAGGACAGGATTCTCGGATCGCCGTTGAAGTCGAGATGGAGCTATTCCACGGCTAAGGCGGTCGACGAGATGCTCGCCTATACATACTGGAAGACGAAGGATGTCCCGGCGGTAATAGTCCGCCTTTTTAATACCGTGGGCCCGAGGCAGTCCGGGATGTACGGTATGGTCGTCCCGAGGTTCGTCAGGCAGGCGGTCGAAGGCAAGGACATCACCGTATACGGCTCGGGAAAACAGTCAAGATGCTTCCTGCACGTGAAGGATGTCGTCTCCGCACTACCGAAACTGATAGAAGAGCCCAAGGCCTACGGCCAGGTATTCAATATAGGCAGCCAGGAAGAAGTCACGATAGAAGGCCTTGCGCGTAAGGTCATCGAGATAACAAAGAGCAGGTCCAGGGTCGTAAATATCCCTTATGAAAAAGCGTATGAAGAAGGTTTCGAGGACATGGAGAGAAGGGTGCCCGATACCACGAAGATACGCAACCTGATCGGATTCAACCCCACCGCAGACCTAAAGACGATAATAGAGGACGTTGTAGGTTATATAAAAGGGAACAAGTAACCAGTGGCTTATGTTTACCTTTTTTTAACCGCTTTTTCAATAGCGTTCCTTGCGACCCCGGTCGTTAAGGCGGCGGCATGCCGCCTCGGTATCGTCGCGAAGCCGAAAGAAGACAGGTGGCATAAGAAAGTGATACCGCTGATGGGCGGCATCGCGATATTCGCGGCGTTCATGGCGACCTACCTTGTATTCATGCGCGGCGGGAAGATCAATATGGGGCTCGTAGTGGGCGGCACATCGATATTCCTGCTTGGTGTTGTAGACGATATCAGGGGCCTGAGCCCCCAGTCGAAGCTTGTCGGGCAGATCATATGCGCCTCGCTGGCAGTGATGTTCGGCGTCTCGATAAAGGTAATACCGTTCGCCGCGATATCGGTCCCGCTTACGATCCTCTGGATGGTCGGGATCACGAATTCATTCAACCTTCTTGATAACATGGACGGGCTGTCGGCGGGCGTTACGGCGATAGCGTCGTTGACGATCTTCGCATGCTCGCTCGCGCTGCACAATTACGAGATAGCGATGGTATCGCTGATAATGGCCGGCGCCTCGCTCGGTTTCCTGCCGCATAATTTCTATCCCGCGAGGATCTTTATGGGCGACTGCGGCGCGATGTTCCTCGGTTTTACGCTGTCGGCGCTTACGATAATGGGCACATGGAAAGAGGTCTCGCACCTTTTCCTCGTCCTGCTCGTCCCTGTGCTCGCGCTGGCCGTCCCGATATTCGATACGCTCTTCGTCGCTATAACGCGCACGATAGACGGCAGGTCTGTCGCAAAAGGCGGCAAGGACCATACGTCGCACAGGATGGTCTTCCTCGGATGGCAGGAGAGGAAGGCGGTCATGGTGCTTTACTCGATATCGATCCTGTTCGGCGCCGCGGCATATATATCGCTCCACGTGAAGATATACGTAAGCGCCGTCATTATGTCGCTGCTCGTGCTGGTCATCTCGGTGTTCGCGATATTCCTGAACCATTCCACTATGTCAAGGCGCTCATCGAGGCAGCCCGGCGATAAAGAAGTCTCGTTTTACAAGAACGAATCCGAGCTGATAGAAGCCCTGGTAAAATACAAGAGGGTCATATTCGAGGTAATATGCGATTTCATCCTGATATGCCTCGCGTACATGTCGAGCTATATAATGAGGTACGAGGGGATAATAGACCATTATAATTTCGGGCTTATAGCTAAATCGCTGCCGATAATTATCGTGATAAAGCTGCTGGCCTTTTCCGTAAGCGGCGTATACGGGAACATCTGGCGGTATATAGGGCTCAACGAGTTGATCAATATCGTGAAGGGCATAACATTGGGCTCTATAGCGTCGGTCGTGGTCATGGTCATCGCATTCAGGTTCGAAGGATTTTCGAGGATGATATTCGTACTCGACGCGATGGTCCTGCTGATACTGATGTCGGCCGTAAGGATAGCTTTCAGGATATTCAGGGAACAGCTGTTCGTCTCATTCGAAGGCCAGGGCAGGAGGGTCCTCATATTCGGCGCCGGGGACGCGGGTGACGCGTTCCTGCGCGAGATAAGGAAGAACAGGTCGCTGAACTACCGCCCGATAGGTTTTATCGACGACGACCTCTCGAAACAGGGACGAAGGATACAGGCCGTCCCGGTGCTCGGCGTGAGGTCGGATATACCGAGGCTCGTGGAGGAGAAGAATATAGACGAGATAATTCTTGCGATCCCGTCCGCGGACAATAAGACCAAGGATGATATTGAAGCCATATGCAGGGAGAGCGGCGCGGAGTACCACCAGATAAGCGGGATATACCTTAAGTGAGCGCCGGGAAAAGCAGGGTATGTTCCGGATGCGACAAATTCATAGAGTACCTGCTCTACACGCTCTTCTTCTTCATCTCATCGTCAAAGAGCGTCCTCGAAGTGTTCGCTACGATAGCTATCCTCATATGGTTATTCAAGAAATCCTATGAACTAAGGGAGCGGATAAGGGCAAAGGCGGAATCGTTCAGCATGACGCGTGCAAGCGCAAGATCTTCCGTCATCTTCGCGCTTATAGGCGTCCTGACGATGGTAATGGTCTATGTCGCTATCGTGGTCACGATGGGGATAGCTACAAAACATACCGCGCCCGGCGTTAACCTTCTGGCGCCCGCACATTTCATTCCTATCGTGCTGATCGCGGCGGTCCTGCTGGCGATGTTCTATATAGTCATATCCTCGGTCATGCACTCCTTGCGACTGGATGCCGGCATAAAGGCGTCGTCCGTCTGCTACCTGCTCGTGGCTATAATCACGTCGGCATTTACCACCGGAAATCTTGCCATAAGCGCAGGGGCCCTTATGTTCAAGACGATGGAATATTTCCTGCTGTTTATCGTGATAGCGGATGTCATAAATACGAGGGAGAAGCTAGCGCGTTCCGTACTGGCCTTCATATTCCCGGCATCGATAGTGGGACTGGACGGCCTCTATCAGTATTATTCCGGCCACGACCTGTTCAGGCATTTCCCGCTCTTCGAGAAGATAAAGGTCACCGCTACTTTCAAGTTCTCGAACAGCGCGGGAACCTTCTTCGCAACGGTACTGCCGCTTCCGCTTTCGCTATTCATGATGAACACATTCCGAGGCAGTAAGAGGGCGCTGCTTGCGGTTTCGATCGCCGTCATATTCGCGTGCCTGATGCTGACACAGGCAAGGGCCGCCTGGCTCGGGTTCGCCTCCGCCTTCATATTCCTCTGCGTTATTTCCGGCAAGAAGAGGTTCTATGCGCTGCTCGCATCGTTACTGGTAGTAGTAGCGCTGCTTGCCGTCGCCGGGCCGCAATCGCTGAAGGACCAGATAGGTTCGCTTGTGAATATAGGAAGGGACCAGTCGAGCAAGGACAGGCTTCTGATCTGGGAGACGGGCTGGAGGATGTTCATGGACAGGCCTGTATTCGGGCACGGGCTGGGAACGTTCATGAGCGTCTTTGAAAAATACAGGCCGGCAGGATACAGCGAGATCGTTTATGCGCATAACTGCCTGCTGCAGGTGGCGGCGGAAACGGGTATTGCCGGCGTCCTCGCGTCCTTATGGATAGCGGCAGCAATGTTCATATCGGGATTGAAGAATTATTTCAGGGAAAAGGACGTTTCTACAAGGGCAGCGTATATAGGGTTCATCGGCGGCCTGCTCGCAACGATGGTCAACAGCCTTTTTGACACAAACCTGTATTCACTTCCGCTGGCAGTCCTGTTCTGGTCGGTCGCTGGGTTGTCGGTGGCTAAGACTGAATACGGACAGCCGGAAAATTGAAACCTCAAAACATCCTTCTCATAAGGACCGACAGGATTGGGGAGTTCATCCTGACGACGCCCGCAATAAGTGCTTTCCGCGCAGGATTCCCCGACGCCAGGATAACACTTGCCGTATCCGAGGCTTCATACGAGGCGGCGGAAGGTAATCCCTCCGTAGACTCAATAATAAAGCTAGATCCCCAAAGCGACCTTGATTCACCGGCCAAAATGGCAAGGTTCATAATCTCGTTGAGGAAGCAGCGGTACGAGATGTGCGCGGTATTCAACCCGAACAAAGCGGTGAATGCCGCCGTATTCCTTGCGGGTATACCGGTAAGGATAGGGTATGACAGGAAGCTGGGATTTCTGCTGAACAGGGCCATAGAAGACAAAAAATACCTGTGCGAAAAGCACGAGGTGGAATATAACCTCGACATCGCAAAGGCCGCGGGAATAGACGCGAAGCCGTCAAGGCCGGTATTTACGGTAAGTGCGGAGGACGAAAAGGCCGCGGCGCGCATTGTTGAAGAGAACGGTATCCATGCGGGAGAGAAATTCATAGCCGTGCATCCCGGCACGAGCAATCCCGAGAAACTCTGGCCGGCCGAGAGATTCGGACGGCTTTGCGCGATGATTGAAAATGAAGCAGGCGCCAGCGCTGTCCTTGTCGGCGGGAAGGAGGAGAAGCCCATATCCCTCGAAGCGACCAAATGCTCAGGGAAACGGCTTTCCGATCTTACGGGGAAACTGGGGCTGAAGGAATTCGGCTCGGTCCTCAAGAAAGCAAAGGCGCTAATATCCTGCGATTCGGGTCCGGTGCATATATCGGCCGCAGTTGGGACCCCGGTCATCGCATTGTTCGGGGAATCGAGGAAAGGCGGCTCATCCGTAAGGTGGGGGCCGTACGGCCGGGGGCACACGGTCATAGGCAGGCCAATGGTATGCGACATAACGGTCGAGGAAGTGTTCGAGGCGGTCAAAGGGATAAATGGCTAAGCAAAGGAAAATACTGATAATTAACCCGTTCGGCATCGGAGATGTGCTGTTCACGACGCCGGTCATAGAGTCGATAAAGCATGAGATAAAGGACTGCAGTATCGGATACCTCTGCAACCGCAGGACGGAACCGGTGCTGAGAGCCAACCCGAATGTCGAATGGGTATTCGTATACGAAAAGGATGAATTCAGGGAGCTCCGGAGGAAGTCGTTGTTCGGCTATATAAGGAAGCTGGTGTCCTTTATGATGGACATAAGGAGGAAAGGGTTCGATACCTCAATAGACCTCTCGCTTAACAGGGAATATGGCCTTATATGCCTGCTCGCGGGAATAAAGGAAAGGATAGGTTTCAATTACAGGAACAGGGGGTCATATCTTACAAAGAAGACCGATATTGAAGGCTACAGCGGAAAGCATGTCATCGAATATTATCTCGGCCTTCTGGAATCGGCGGGGATCAAACCTTCAGTGAAGAATATCGCCCTGTATATACCGGATGAAGACAGGCAATGGGCGAAGAGATTCCTTGGCTCCAACGGTTTTATCGAAGGCGAGGTACTTGTTGGAATCGCCCCCGCCGGCGGGGAGAGCTGGGGCAAGGATGCCGGGATAAAGCATTGGAGGAGCGACGGCTATGCCGCGGCCGCCGACAGGCTTATAGAGGAAGCCAAGGCGAAAGTAATATTGCTTGGCAGCGCCGGTGAATCGTCTATCTGCGACGGGATCAAGGCCTCTATGCGCAACAGGCCGATCGAGGCGTACGGCAAGACGTCGTTGCTGCAGGCTGCTGCGTTGATGGCAGCATGCAGGCTCGTGATAGCGAATGACGGGGGCCCCCTTCATCTGGCCGTGGGCGCCGGGACACGGACTGTCGGGATATTCGGGCCGGTTGACGAGAATGTTTACGGGCAATACCCGCGCGATTACGGCCGCCATAAGGCCGTGAAGGAGGAGATGTCGTGCCGCCCGTGCTACAGGGATTTCAGGATGAAGGATTGCGCCGAAAGGGTATGCCTGAGCAGGATAGAACCGGAAACGGTGTTCAAGGCGGCAATGGAGGCCCTGCAGAAAGGATGAGACTCGCACTGATATTCAATAAGGACAGGGAAGACACGATCGGCTGTTATTTTGAGTCGGCGGCAAGGTCGCTCGGGATCGATTTCGGGCATTTCTGGACAAACGACCCGAATATACCGGCGGGATACGACCTTTATTTAAGGATAGACCACGGAGATTATAAATACGACATACCCGCCCACCTGAAACCATGCGCATTCTATGCGATAGATACGCACCTCGAGAAACCGTACAGGAAGATAAGGGCGCAGGCCGCGCACTACGATTATCTTTTTTGCGCGCAGAAGACGGGGGCGACGAAACTGAGCAAGGATACCGGAAAGGCCGCGGTGTGGGTGCCGATCGCCTGCGACCCGGATAAGCACTTGGACCTTGGCATAGAGAGAAGGTTCGATATCGCGTTCGTCGGCACCGAAGGAAAGAAGAACCCGAGGGGAGAGCTGCTAAAACGGCTTGCCGTCAGGTATCCCGACAGTTTTATAGGCAGGGCGGATTCAGGCCTGATGTCTAACATATACAGCAGCGCGAAGATCGGGTTCAACTATTCGATAAACAACGATATTAATATGAGGATGTTCGAGGTGCTTTCATGCGGAGCGATGCTCTTGACGAACGTCATTAAGGATAACGGTTTCGAGGAGCTGTTTTCAGACGGGAAAAACGCCGTCGTATACAGGGATGAGGCGGACCTTTTAAGGAAGGCGGATTATTTCCTCAATGACCCGGCAATGAGGCAGAAGATTGCCGGGGAAGGGCATAGTCTCGCCGTTTCAGAGTATACGTATAGTAAACGGCTCGCCCAAATGCTGGAGGCGAGCGGATGGAAGTAAAGTGCGACCTTGTGCTGCTGAGCTGGAATAACCTCGCGATACTAAAGAAGTGCGTCGAATCGATTTTGCGGTGCACGAAAGTGCGCTGCCGGCTCATTATAGTTGATAACGCGTCCACGGAACACGGCCTGAAGGAGTACCTGATCGCGCTGAAAGGCAACGAATATATCACGGTAGAGGCCATATTCAACTGCGTGAACGAGGGTTTCGCGCGCGGCATGAATAAGGGCCTCAAAGCGTCTGATGCGGAGTATGCCTGCATCCTGAACAATGATATTATCGTGACGGAAGGATGGCTATCGGAGATGATCAAGGTCGCCGGGAGCGACGCCTCGATAGGGATAGTAAACCCGTCATCGAATAACTTCGGCGCAAGTAAGCGTGTCGGCTCCGGCGGATGGGTAGAGATGAACGCAGGGGTGGGATTCTGCATGCTGATAAAACGCGAAGTCATAAGGAAGATCGGTTATCTCGACGATGAGTTCGGCTACGCTTATTTCGAGGATACAGATTACAGCCGCCGCGCGCAGGCGGCGGGATACAAATGCGTGATGGCGAAGGGATGTTATGTATTCCACGAGGAAGGCAGGTCGGGGAAGTTCCTCAGGGACAAGAAACGGACATTCGACAGGAGCGCGGGGATCTTCGCGTTGAAATGGGGAAAAGTGTCGCGGGTCGTGTATATATTGTCGCGGAATGACGCAGGGCGGATGGATAAGATGGCAGAGAGCGTCAGGCATGAACTCGGCAACCATAACCGGATATGGCTCTTCATAGAGAAGGGGCTCGAGACCGGCCCGCTCCCTGAGCACCTCGACCTCATGGTGCAGGAAAAGCCCAAAAACTTCTTTAAATTGAAATCATTTTGGAATATCATAAAAAAGAAGAAAAGCTTCGACAGGATCTACACGGCAGACCCCGCGCTAAGGACCGCGCTTTCCGCGTACGGACTGGTCCGTAATTCGAAAATAAAGAGGATATGATTTGGAAAAGATACCCGTATCGGTCGTCGTCATAGTCAGGAACGAAGAGAAGCGTCTCGCGCAGTGCCTCGAGAGCGCGGCATGGTCCGACGATATCGTTATAGTCGACGACATGAGCACCGACAGGACGGTAGAGATAGCGCGCCGGTATACGGACAGGGTCTTCGAGAAGAAGATGGAGGTGGAAGGAACCCACCGGAATTACGCGTATTCGCTGGCACGCAACGAATGGGTCCTGAGCCTCGACGCAGATGAGGTCGTCACGCCGGAATTGGCGTCGGAGATATCGCAGGTCGTTAAGGGCGATGCCGCGGGCAAGCTGGACGAATATGTAGTATTCGCCATACCTCTCAGGAATTTTGTAGGCAAGTACTGGGTGCGCCATGGAGGATGGTATCCCGCATATAAGGACAGGCTTTTCCGGAAAGGGCGTTTCAAATACGAAGAAGCGGGGGTGCATCCACGTGTCATATATGAGGGAAGGTGCGGACGGCTGAAGTCGGACATAATCCATTATTCATACGAGGATTTCTCGGAGCTTGTCGCATCCATGAACGGGCAGACCACGAAAGAAGCGCAAAAGTGGGTGTCGGACGGCAGGAAGATGACCCTCGGTAAGGCCCTTTGGAGGGCGTTCGACAGGTTCTACCGCTGTTATTTCACGAAGAAAGGCGGGCGCGACGGCGTTATAGGGCTGATGATCGCGGTCAACAGCGGCATCTACCAGGTGCTCAGCTATGCGAAATACTGGGAGACAAATGCAAGAACCAAGACTTAGCGTCGTGATACTTACGAAGAACGCCGAGGATTGCGTAGGCGCGTGCCTTGAAAGCGTGAAGTGGGCGGACGAGATAATAATCGTCGACGGCTTCTCCACCGACGGGACGCTCGATATCTGCAGGAAATATACCGGCAGGATAATACAGAGCGAGTTCAAGGGTTTCGCGCAGGAGAGGAACAAGGGGATAGATAATTCAAAGGGTGACTGGGTCCTGCAGCTCGACGCGGATGAGGTCGTTACACCCGGGCTCGCTGCGGCGCTTAAAAAAGCCATGTCCGCATCCGGGGAGATTGCCGGATACAAGTTCAGGAGGAAGAACTATTTCCTCGGCCGTCCGATGAGGTACGGGGGATGGTACCATTATTCGGCGCATTTCTTCAAAAAAGGGTGCGGAAGGTATGAGGGCCTCATACACGAGAGGCTGAAGCTGACTGGCCCGCAAGGCGTCATCGAAGAGGAGATAGAGCACCGGCCGTTCAAGTCGATGGAACAGTTCATCGAGAGGCAGAACAGGTATACGGGTTACGAGGCGATGGATATACTGAACGAAAAATGGGTCCTTCCCGAAAAGGAGGTCATGTACAACCTCAAGGTGAAGCCGCTGAAGTTGTTCTGGAAGTTGTACGTTAAGAAGCAGGGATTCAGGGAAGGCAGGATAGGGCTCATATTTTCCGTCATGTATTCGTACGTGCATTTCATGAAATGGGCAAAATACTGGGAGCTGACGTATGGCAAGAAAGCAGCATAAGGTCATATTCCTCGACAGGGACGGCGTCATAAATGTCGACCCCGAGTTCATAAACGAGTATATGTATGTGACGAAGTGGGAGGAGTTCAGGTTCATCCCGCGCGCGAAGCAGGCGATGAAGAAGCTCGCCGACAACGGTTATTCCGTATACATAATCTCGAACCAGGCGGGCATAGGCAAGGGGTATTTTACCTTGAACGCGCTGTCGGATATCACGAGGAAGATGCGCTCCGAGATAAGGAAAGCAGGCGGCAGGATAGCGGGTGCCTACTATTGCCCGCACAGAAAAGAGCAGCGGTGCGCGTGCAGGAAACCGAAAACGGGCCTTTTCAGAAAGGCGTTGAAACGCGGAAAGATCGATTTCGGAGGCACGTATTTCATCGGGGACAATATCAGGGATGTGGTAGCCGGGAAGGCCATCGGCTGCGCCACGATACTCGTCCTCTCGGGCAAGACGAAGAGATCTGACGTGAAACGAAACTCGGCAAAGTGGGAAGCGAAGCCGGATTTCATCAAACGCGACTTGTATGACGCGGTGAACCTGGTCCTTAGGAGGGACGAGAAAAGAACATGAAGATATTCATAGTCCATGCGCCGGCCGGAGCCGGGCACAAGAGCGCCGCATTCGCAATAAAGGACGCATTCGATAAGGCCAAGACGGGGCATGACGTTAGGGTCATCGATTCGCTCGAGTATATGAACTGGTTCTTCAGGAAGACGTATATATGGGGGTATAACTTCATGGTTTCGAGGGCCCCGTTCCTCTGGAGCTTCTCGTTCTACCTGACGGATTTCAAGCCGATACGGCCGCTCATAAGGTCGATAAGGCGAATGACAAATTTCCTTAACGGCTATGCGTTCTATAAGTTCATACGAAAGGAGAACCCCGATTGCATAGTGTCGACGCATTTCCTGTCGACGGAGATAATATCGAACCTTAAACTGTCGAAGATGTACGGCGGTGAGCTGATAACCGTCATTACCGATTACGGCGTGCATGATTTCTGGATATCCGCGCAGGTGGACATATACGTCGTAGCGTCGGAATATACGAAGAAAGAGCTTGTATCTAAGGGCATACCCGCCGAGAGGATCAGGGTCCTCGGCATCCCGGTGCAGGAGAAGTTCACCCGCAGGTGGGAGAGGGGCGAAGCCGCGAGCAACCTGGGACTCAAGGAGGGATTGTTCACGGTCCTTATAATAGGAGGCGGCCTCGGGGTTGGACCGATTCCGCAGATGGTCGAGACGATATCGAAGACGCAGGAGCCGTTCCAGATCATGGTGGTCTGCGGCAAGAACGAGGCGCTGCGCAGGCATATAGAAGGGATAGCCAAGGGGTCGAAGACGGCGATGAAGATCTACGGTTTCGCCGATAACGTGAACGAGCTTATGGACGCATCCGATGTCATGATATCGAAACCCGGAGGGCTCAGCATCTCCGAGGCGATGGTAAAGGGGGTGCCGGTCATAGTGAACACTTTCATTCCCGGCCAGGAAGAGAATAACCTGATGTTCCTTGAAAAGAACGGCGTAGGTATCGGGACGAAGACGATCGCCGAGACCCTTGATAAGCTGGAGTACCTGTTCAGGCACAAGGAAGTGCTTGAAACGATGCGGTCTAAAGCGAAACAGCTCGGTAAGCCCTCATCGGCCGGCGATATAGCCCTTCTCGTCCTGCAGACTGTGGAGAAGAGATGAGCAAGGCCGGATCGAGGAAAGAACTGCTCGATATCGTAAAGGGCGTCAAGTCATATATAGAACTCGAGAGGAATGGCGGGGTGGATTCGATCATGGTCGCGGCGCCGGCGGGAAAAGCAGGGCTTTCCGATATAAAGTCGGAAGTATTCCGCTGCAAGGCATGCCCTCTCTATAGGACAAAGACGAATTACGTATTCTCAGACGGCAGCGACAATGCCAGGCTGATGTTCGTGGGCGAGGCCCCCGGGGCGGACGAAGACGCGCAGGGCGTACCGTTCGTAGGAAGGGCCGGGCAGCTGCTTACCAAGATGATAGAGGCGATGGGGCTCAGGAGGCAGGAAGTATATATATGCAATGTCCTTAAATGCCGCCCCCCCGAGAACAGGAGCCCTCTTCCCGAAGAGGTTAAGGCCTGTAAGGGCTACCTGATGCGGCAGATCGAGCTCGTATCGCCTAAGGTCATATGCTGCCTCGGAAAACATGCAGCTCAGGCGCTGCTCGATATGGATGTCCCCATTACAAAGGTCAGGGGGAAGGAAATGGAATTCAACGGGAGGATCATGATACCGACCTACCATCCCGCATACCTGCTCAGGAACCCGCCGGCGAAGAAAGAGGTCTGGGAAGACCTGAAGAAGATCATGAAAATATTATCGGAGGATTGATTTGGCGTCGAAGGATTATGCCGAGATAGCCGTGGGGCTTCCCGTGAGGAAGCCCTTTCATTACCGGATACCTCCCGAGCTTGCCGGTATGGCCGAAGCCGGTAAAAGGGTTTGGGTGCCTTTCGGGCCGAGGAAACTCGTCGGTTATATAACGGGTTTTACCGACAGGCCTGGCGTCGAAGGCATAAAGGACATAATATCCGTAATAGACAGCGAAGGCCCGGCCATTAGTTCCGAGCTGCTGTTGCTGACGAAATGGATATCGGAATATTACCACTCCTCGTGGGGCGAGGCGATAGAGGCAGCATTGCCGGGCCCGCTGAAAAAAGGCAAGATAAAAGCAGCGCCGAGGAATCCCGCGCCCGAAGAGGAATATAAACCCACCAGGAATCTCAAGCTTACGCAGGAGCAGGCCTCCGCGCTTAAACCCATCCTCGAATCGGTATCCAAAGGGAAGAGCGACGTCTACCTGCTTCACGGTATTACCGGCAGCGGAAAGACCGAGGTTTACCTGCAGTCGATCGAGTACGCGCTCGGGCAGGGGAAGGGCGCAATAGTACTTGTCCCTGAGATATCGCTTACGCCGCAGACGGTCGAGTGGTTCAAGTCGAGGTTCGGAGGGATCGTCGCGGTCCTGCACAGCCGGTTGCTCGAGACGGAAAGGTTCGTGGAATGGAAGAAACTTAAGGATGGGAAGGCGAGGATAGCGGTCGGAGCGCGTTCGGCGATATTCGCGCCGGTGGCCGACCTCGGGCTCATAGTCATCGACGAGGAACATGAGACCTCGTACAAACAGGATGACGCGCCCCGCTATAACGCGAGGGACGTCGCGATCGAAAGGGCTCGGATAACCGGAGCGGCCGTCATTCTCGGCGGCGCAACCCCGTCGGTAGAGACCTACCGGAAAGCCCTGAGCGGCGAATATAAGCTGTTGAGGATGGCGGAGCGCATAGAAAAGAGGTCCCTCCCGAAGGTCGATATCATTGATATGCGCCAGGAGATGATAGACACAAAGGGCAACAGGATATTCTCTCGCGCGCTGGAGCATGCAGTATCGCAGGTGCTTAACAAGGGCGGGCAGGTGATGCTGCTGATGAACCGCCGCGGGTTTTCCACATTCGTGAACTGCAAGAGATGCGGATATACGGTCAAGTGCAGGCACTGCAGCGTATCGATGACATACCATTACGACACGAAGAAACTGAACTGCCATTACTGCAATTATGAGTCGCTGCCTCCGGAGAAGTGCCCGAAATGCCGGAACGGCCAGATGCAATATTACGGTGCGGGGACGCAGAAGGTGGAGAGCGAGGCCTCTCGCATTTTTCCGGCCGCGCGCATAGCGAGGATGGATACCGACTCGACGGCAAAAAGGGGCTCCCACAGGCAGATACTCGGGGATTTCAGGAAACACAGGATAGATATCCTTATAGGCACGCAGATGATAGCAAAAGGCCACGATTTCCCGCGCGTCATGCTTGTCGGGGTGATATCTGCGGACACTGCGCTGAACCTTCCGGATTTCAGGTCGGGAGAGAGGACCTTTAACCTGCTGACCCAGGTGGCCGGAAGGGCGGGCCGCGGGCCCGAGCCCGGCAGGGTGATCGTACAGACGTTCTCACCCGAGCATTACGCAGTAGAGAAGAGCGTTACCCATGATTATGCGGGCTTCTTTGAGCAGGAGATAAAGTTCAGGAAGGAGCTCGGTTATCCGCCTTTCAGCCATATCGTCGATATAAAGCTCAGGGGAAGGAATGAGGATAGGGTCATTAGGGCGGCGCATGACCTCGCGTCGCTTCTCGGGCCGTTCATAGAGGGCAAGGATGCCGCGCTCGTCGGTCCGGCGCCGGAGTTCATCGCGAGGATAAAAGGACAATACAGGTGGAGCATGTTCCTGAAGGGCGCAAGGCCGGACGAGATGTGCGTTTATATAGACAAAGCGCTTGCGTTGCTGAAAGGGAAGTCCGGGGTCACAATAACAGTAGACGTTGACCCGGTGGGATTGTGAGGATACGCAATTACTGGTTCTCGAAATTGCCCTTTAGCGTTTTTATAGCGTCGAGTTCCTTTATGCCGTGCTCGGCTTCCATGTCGTTCGGGTTGGCCTTCAGCGCAGCGCTGTAGTAGGCCCTGGCCTTATCGTAATTCTCCATGGTCCTGTAAAGCCCCGCGAGTTTTTTCAATGACGCAAAATCCGCATTATTAATTAACGGTACGCCTTCTAGTATCTTTATTGCGTTCCAAGTCTGTCCTTCGCTGATGAAGCAATCGGCTATGGCATTTAAGATGGTGCCGTTTCCGGGGTCGGCCCTCATGGCTTTCTCGTAGGTATATATCGCCTGCGAGGTCTTGCCTGTCTTGCGCATCGAAAGGGCCTGCATATTAAGGATCCCGGACGTAATCTTCCCGACCAGCAAGGTAAATATGTTGGAATGGCGTTTGCTGTTCTCCCAGAGCGAGAACCACAAATAATAGCGTGCTTCCGCGAAATCCTCTTTCAGTGCGAGCGCGGCCCCGAAGAGCTCGATCGCATAAGCATAATTCTCCCTTTGTATCGCAGCAATACCCTTGTCATAGTAATCCCTTATTTCTTTTGGAATGTTTTGCGGGGCATCGTTCATTAAAAGGCTCCTTTTAGAGAATTATAGCCCTTTTTGCGGAGGGGTGTCAACCCTTTTTTGGAATTGGATTTTCAGACGATTTATAGTAGAATAATGCCATGCCTACATTGAAGATAAGGAAATATCCGGACCCGGTGCTCAGGAAGAAAGCCGCCGCCGTAAAAGAAGTTACGGACGCCGAGAGGCGTCTCGTAGAGGAGATGATAGAGACGATGAAGGTCTCCGACGGCGTAGGGCTCGCCGCAAACCAGGTGGGGGTACTGAAAAGGGTGTTCGTCTTCAACCCTTCCCCGGATGGATGGCGCGCCGACGCGATGATCAACCCGGTCATACTGAAGAGGCGCGGCAGCGAGTGCAAGGAAGAAGGATGCCTCAGCCTGCCAGGGGTGAACGGCGTCGTGCGAAGGAGCACTTATATCGTGGTCGAAGGCCTGGATATAAAGGGAAAGCCCGTATGCTACGAGGCGAAAGGCCTGCTCGCGAGGGTATTCCAGCATGAGATAGACCACCTTGACGGGGTCGTATTCATAGACAGGCTGAACCCGATCAAGCGCATGATGGCGAAACGCAGCTTAAAAAAAGAATCCGCATGAAGATAGTATTCCTGGGGACGTCGGAATTCGCGGTCCCAAGCCTGAAAAAACTCAATAGCACATACGGGATAACCGCGGTCATCACGAAGCGGGACAAGCCCCAGGGAAGGCGCCTTGTCAGCGCTCCGTCGCCGGTAAAGGCGGCCGCGCAGGAGCTTGGGCTGCCGGTATCCTCGGTAGAAGGGTTACCGGCCGATAAGGCCGCCGAAGCGCTCTCAGGTTACGGCGCGGACATATTCATAGTGATTGCTTACGGGCAGATACTCCCGGCGAAGATACTGTCGCTGCCTAATATGGGTTCCGTAGGCCTGCACGCGTCGTTGCTGCCGAAATACAGGGGGCCGTCCCCGATAAACTGGGCGATAATCAACGGCGAGACGGAGACCGGCGTTACAGTATTCCGGCTTAACGAGAGGATGGACGCGGGAGAGATAGTCTCGCAGTGTCAGGTGGAGATACTTCCGGACGATAACACGCAGACGCTTTCCGGAAAGCTTGCAGCTGCGGGCGCGGAGCTTCTTTCGGGTTCAGTCGGGGATATAGCATCGGGCAAGGCGGTTTTTACGGAGCAGGACGCGAAGGAAGCGACGGTCACCGGTAAACTTAAGAAGGAAGAGGGAAGGATCGACTGGTCTCAGCCTGCCGCCGCTGTACATAACAGGATAAGGGGATTATACGGATGGCCGGGTGCTTTTTCCGTGCTTTCCGGCAAGACCCTGAAGATATGGAGCTCCGGATTGCCGGGGACCGCAGAGGTCAAGCCATCCGGCCCGGGAAGGATAGCGGCCATAGACAAGGACGGCATAACGGTAAGCTGCGGCGAAGGGTCGGTCATCATAATAGAATTGCAGGCGGAGGGTGGCAGGCGAATGAGGGCTTCCGAATACGCGCTGGGGCATAACGTCCGTACAGGCGACAGTTTTGTCAAATGACTTGCATTGGTGCATAATTGTGATATAATATTTTCCTGTTTATCCAAAACCTACATATATGATCAACAATAAAGTCGCGCCAAGCGAATTAATTCGTCGGGATTTCCAGCACTTAAAAGAGACCGAGGAATTAAATACAACGAGTGAGATAGCGGACCTGTTGTTCGTCCAATCTCTCGAAGGAAGGGCCCATAACGGTGCGGGCGCCTTCCAGAAGAGCTTTTATGTCAATACTACGATAGACGACATCGTGAAGGCGCTCAGGCTTGACCCGGACAAAGTGAAGTCAAGGCGCCAGATGCTCATTGACGATATCGCCCGGTTCGTTGACGATACCATAAAGGGCAAGCCGAGGCTCAGGCTCGTAAATGAGAAGGGAGAGCCGTTCATAGGCGTGCCGGACCTGCTCGAGATAGAGGTCAACGCCGCGGACGTGCTTAAAGGGATATATATCGGAGGGCTTAGGGACGATCCGGGGCCCCGGGCGGCCGCGGAAGAGAAGTACGGGATCACGATCGGATACGGGAAATGCTACCCGGTGAACATCGACGTCATGGAAAAGATGGCGCTTGACGGCGAGGTGCTCGCTCACCGCGAGAATGCCGGCTCTATAGAGGCGTTCAAGAGGGCCGGGCTCATAATCCAGGAGGAAGACCTGGGCAAGACAGCTCCCGAGAAGATCAGGTATCTTTATATACGCCATAAGATAGGTCCCGGCCAGTCCGACGACGGCGCACTTGTCGCGAGCGGGATGATCTACAACAAGGACGTAGCGCTCGGGATATTCCTCGCGGATGCCATAGATACGCTGGAAAAATATGTGCACGCGTATAAGGACCAGGACGATGAGCTGGGTTACCGGATACAGAAGGATTTCAAGGGGCTCAACGTCACGATGGACGAGGTGCTCGAGATAACGTACCTGGCGGCTGTGCCCGAAGAGCTGGACGCGCAGACGCCGGACAGCTCATTGAGGTATTTCCTTACGATAGACAGGCAGGCCGGGCAATGCGCGCTGCAGAGCCATTTTAATTTCATCGACAAGAAGCCGTATTTCCCGATGTTCATAAGTTTCAACAGGGTCCTGTCGACGGAATTCTACGCTTATATCAGGAACAAGGTCATGGCGCTGAGGAACCTCAAGGCCGTCGTGACCTCGGATACGGTGCTGAAAGGGCTCGAGGCCCCCGTAGACGATTTCCTGAAGCGATCCGCCGTGATAGTGAAGTCCGGTGTATCGCTGAAGGATGCCGTCGCGAAGATGCGCTCGAGCGGCGCGGAATTTCTCGTGATTCAGGATGACTGCAATACGGTGCAGGGGGTCATATCGATGAACGACCTTCTTAAGCTGATGATGGAAAACGGGAGAAAGGACTGATGCCCGAGTTCAGGAAAGACCCGATAATCGGAAGGTGGGTCATAGTCGCGACCGAGAGGGCACGCAGGCCGAGCGATTTCGTTCCGCATTCGGTGTCGGAGGAGAAATATACCGAGCCGGAATGCCCGTTCTGCGAAGGCAAGGAAGACAAAACACCGCCTCCCGAGATCTATGCGATAAGGGACCCCGGCACAAAACCGGGTTCGCCCGGCTGGAAGGTCAGGGTAGTCCCGTCGGTCTCGCCGGTCCTGAAGATAGAAGGCAAGATAGAGCGCCGCGGCAGGGGCATATACGACGTCATCAACGGCATAGGCGCGCACGAGATAATAGTCGAAACGCCGCAGCACATATATAACATGGCAGACCTTCCCGAAGAGCAGATCACCTGCGCGATAACGGCTTATATAGAACGCATGACGGACCTCGGTAGGGACCCCCGTTTCAAGTACGCTCTCCTGTTCAAAAATTACGGGTCCGCAGCGGGTTCCGGAAAGGTAAGGCACGCGCACTCTCAGCTTATAGCGATGCCGGTCAACCCGATAAGGCTGAAAGACGAGCTTGTCGGCTCGAGGCAGTATTTCGAATATAAGGAACGCTGCATATTCTGCGATATCATAAAGCAGGAGACGGATACCGGCAAGAGGATCGTGGCCGATATAGACGGATTCCTCGCGTTTGCGCCGTTCGCGTCGAGGTTCCCGTTCGAGATGTGGGTGCTCCCAAAGAAGCACAGCTCTGATTTCTGCAACCTCACGAAGGACAAAAGGGCGGACCTTGCAAGGATACTGAAGGTCGTCCTCACCAAATTGAAGAAGGCGCTGGTGGACCCACCGTACAATATAATACTGCATACGGCGCCGTTCAGGGTGCCGAAAGCCGGGTACTGGAGGACGATAGAAGAGGATTTCCACTGGCATATCGAGATAATGCCGAGGCTTACGAGGGTAGCAGGTTTCGAATGGGGCAGCGGTTTCTATATCAACCCGACGCCTCCCGAGGACGCTGCGAAATACCTTAACGAGATGGAAATATAAATGGCCGAGCTGAGAAGGGATCCTATAACGGGAAGATGGGTCATCATCGAGATAGACAGGGCGAAGAACCCGTCCGATTACGAGGTCGAGCCGCATAAGAAGAGGGAAGGCATATGCCCGTTCTGCCCCGGCAACGAGCGCATGACGCCTCCGGAGATATTCGCGCACCGCGAGGGCGCAGCGAAGCCGAACGAGCCGGGCTGGCAGACGCGCGTAATACCGAACAAGTTCCCTGCGTTGAGGGTAGAAGGCGACCTCGACAGGATCGGGATCGGCATGTACGATATGATGAACGGCATCGGCGCCCATGAGGTCATAATAGAGAATCCCGACCACAACAAAGAGCTTTGCGACCTGATGGACCACGAGGTCGAACAGGTCATATGGGCGTACCGCAACAGGAGCCTCGACCTCATTGGAGACAAGCGTTTCAAATACATTTTGATATTCAAGAATTACGGTGTATCGGCCGGCGCGTCGCTCGAGCACCCGCATTCGCAGCTTATCGCGCTGCCGATAATCCCGAAGAGGGTCGTGGAGGAGCTGCGCTGGTCGGAAAGGTATTACGATTACAGGGAGAGATGCGTCTTCTGCGACATGATACACCAGGAGATAGACGAAAGGGAAAGGGTCATTACGGAGAACAAGAGCTTCATCGCGTTCGCGCCGTTCGTCTCGAGGTTCCCTTTCGAATTCTCGATATTCCCGAAGATACACAGCGCGGAGTTCAGCTATATACAAAAGGAAGAAGTAGTGGACCTCGCGAGGATACTGAAGGAGACCCTTTTAAGGATGAAGATCGCGCTGAAGGACCCTTCATATAATTTTATCGTACATACGTCGCCCATAGATTCAAAAGAACGCGTGGATTACCACTGGCATATCGAGATAATGCCGAGGCTCGGCAGGACGGCCGGCTTCGAATGGGGGACAGGATTTTATTTGAACCCGACGCCGCCGGAGATAGCGGCCTGGGCTTTAAGGGAAGTGTCACTGTAAAATGTTAAAAGGACATCCGCCCTGTGGGCGGATACAATTCGCCCCCTTTGGGGGCTCATTAGGGAGGTAAGAAATGGCGGTAAAGGTAGGTATCAACGGTTTCGGAAGGATAGGTCGTCTTGTAGCCAGGGCAATTCTCGAGAAGAAGAGCAAGGACCTGGAACTCGTAGCAATCAATGATATAACCGATTCAAAAACGAACGCATACCTGTTCCAGTATGATTCGGTCCACGGAAGGTTCCCCGGCATCGTCAAGGCGGTTTCCGAGGACACGATCTCCGCCGACGGCAAGATGATAAAGGTGCTCGCCAAGAGGGACCCGGGCGAGCTGCCGTGGAAAGACCTCGGTGTTGAGATCGTAGTCGAGTCGACAGGACTCTTCACCATCAAGAAGGACGGCGTGAACAAGAAGGGCAAGGAAGTAAAGGGCGCCGAGAACCATATAACGAAAGGCGGGGCGAAGAAGGTCATCATATCTGCACCTGCGCAGGATGAGGACATCACCATTGTCATGGGCGTCAATGACGACAAGTACGACCCGAAGGCGCATAACGTCATCTCGAACGCGTCATGCACGACGAACTGCCTCGCGCCTATCACGAAGGTGCTCAACGACAAATACGGCATCGTCAAGGGGCTCATGACGACGATCCACGCATATACGAACGACCAGAGGGTTCAGGACCAGGCTCACTCCGACCTGCGCAGGTCGCGCGCCGCGGCGGTATCGATGATACCGACGACGACGGGCGCCGCGAAGGCGATATCGCTGGTCATACCCGAACTTAAGGGCAAGCTCGACGGTTTCTCGATGAGGGTCCCGGTCGCGAACGTCTCTGTGGTCGACCTGACCTGCCAGCTTTCGAAGAAAGCGACAGCGGAAGAGATAAACGCGGCGCTGAAGGCGGCTTCGGAAGGCGCGATGAAGGGCATACTCGGATACACCGAAGACCCGGTCGTCTCGGTAGACTTCAACCATTGCGCGCTGAGCTCGATCGTCGACGCGAAGAGCACTAAGGTCATGGGTGACGACCTAATCAAGGTCCTCTCGTGGTATGACAATGAGTGGGGCTACTCGAACAGGGTCGTGGATCTTTGCGAGTATATCGTAAAGAAAGGCCTTTAAGGACAGGAGCCGACGATAAATGGACAAACTGACAATAAAGGACCTTGACCTCAAGGGAAAACGCGTGATCATGCGCGTGGACTTCAACGTCCCTCTGGATGACAAATTGAGCATCACGGACGATACGAGGATCAGGGCGACGGTACCTACTATAAAATACGCGCTGGATAAGGGCGCGAAACTTGTGCTGATGAGCCATCTCGGCAGGCCGGACGGCAAGGCCGTAGCGAAATACAGCCTGGCCCCATGCGCCGATAGGTTAAGCAATCTGCTCGGCAAACCCGTAAAGATGGCGAAGGACTGCGTAGGCCCGGAAGTAAAGGCGACGGCCGACGCGCTCAAGCCCGGCGAATGCATGCTGCTTGAGAACCTGCGTTTCCACGCAGAAGAGGAAGCCAACGATGCCGGTTTCGCGAAAGAGCTCGCGGGCCTCGGCGACGTATATGTCAACGACGCGTTCGGCACAGCGCACCGCGCGCATGCCTCGACCGAGGGTGTGACGAAGTACCTGAAATCAGCCTCAGCGGCGGGATTCCTCCTCGAGAAAGAGATAGAGTACCTCGAGGGCAAGGTCAGTAACCCGGCGAAGCCGTTCGTGACTATACTTGGCGGCGCGAAGGTATCGGACAAGATAGGCGTCATAGATAATCTGCTCAACAAAGCGGATTCTATACTTATCGGCGGCGGTATGGCGTATACTTTCTATGCCGCGCAGGGAAAATCGATCGGCGCATCCAAGGTGGAGAAGGACAAGATAGAGGTCGCGAAGTCCCTTCTCGAGAAGGCAAAGCAGAAGAAGGTCAACATCGTGCTTCCGGTGGATAACGTTATTGCCGACAAGTTCGACGCCAACGCAAACACCAAGACGGTAGGCGACCAGATACCCGACGGTTGGATGGGTCTGGATGTCGGCCCGAAGACGGTCGAGGCCTTCAAGGCCGTGCTCAAGGGCGCTAAGACGATCGTCTGGAACGGCCCTCTCGGGGTCTTCGAGATGGATAAGTTCTCGAAGGGCACCGAGGAAGTCGCGAAATACATCGCTTGCCTGTCCGGCGGAAGCAGCTCTTGCTGCTCATGCTGCGGCGGCGGAGCCAAGGTGATATCCATAATCGGCGGCGGAGATACGGCCGCGGCCGTGGCAAAGTTCAAATTGGAAGATAAGATGACGCATATATCGACCGGCGGCGGCGCATCGCTCGAGTACCTTGAGGGCAAGGTCCTTCCCGGCATAAAAGCGTTGACGGATAAATAATATGAGAAAACCGATAATCGCAGGGAACTGGAAGATGTACAAGACCTCGGGCGAGGCGCTCGAACTTGTAAACGGCCTAAAAGCGGAACTGAAAGGCGAGTCGGCAGTCGATATTGTCGTCTGCCCTCCGTTCACCGCAATAGCTAAGGTCGCGGACGCGCTGAAGGGGTCGAACATCGGCTACGGCGCCCAGGACATGTATTGGGAGGAAGAGGGCGCGTTCACCGGCGAGGTCGCGCCGAAGATGATAACGGATCTCGGCTGCGGGTATTGCATAATAGGGCATTCCGAGCGCAGGACCTATTTCCATGAGACGAACGATACGGTAAATAAGAAGGTCAAGGCAGCCCTGAAGCACGGGCTTACGCCGATAATGTGCGTCGGAGAGCGGCTCGAAGAGCGCGATTCCGGCAAGACGTTCGATGTCGTGAAGGACCATGTCGAAGGCGGGCTGGCCGGCCTCACAAAAGAGGACGCGGTGAAAGTCATTATCGCCTACGAACCGGTCTGGGCGATAGGCACCGGCAGGACGGCAACGCCTGAGCAGGCTCAGGAAGTCCACAAGTTTATCCGCGACCTGCTTAAGAAGATGTTCGGTGAGGAGATATCCTCGAAGGTAAGGATACAGTACGGCGGAAGCGTGAAGCCGGATAACGTAAAAGCGATCATGGCGGGGCCGGATATCGACGGCGCGCTGGTCGGCGGCGCGAGCCTTAAGGTAAAGGATTTCGCCGAGATAGTCAGACAGAGCAAAAGGTAAAGGAGCAGCGTAATAAGATGTATGGAGTATTGATAGCATTGCACGTGATCTCGTGCCTGGTTCTTATAATGGTCATATTGCTGCAGGCGGGCAAAGGCGGCGGTATATCGGAGACGTTCGGCGGAAGCGGCGGGCTGCAGTCGATGCTCGGCACGAAGGCCTCATCGTTCCTGACAAAGGCGACGGCGGCTTGCGCTGTATTGTTCCTCGCGACATCTTTGACGCTTGCGCTCGTATCCATGAACAAGAGCGGCTCGATAGTGGAAAAGGAATTGTCGAAGCCTGGCGCCGAGGCGCAGACCGCGGTGCCGGCGACTAAGCCCGCAGCGGAAGTGCCTGCGGCCGCAGGGGAAGAAGCTCCTAAAAAGTAGACAGGAGAGCAAGATATGCATATAAAAATATCCCGATTTGTCGGGATATTTTTATTTATAGTTTGGGGCCATGCACCGTTAGGATGGTCCCAGTATGGCGATGCGATTGTCACCGCCTCGATAGGCGACGCGAGCACGCTTATCCCCATACTCGCATCGGATTCGTCCTCGGCAGAAATATGCGGCCTCATCTATAACGGCCTTATAAAATATGATAAAAACCTGAACCTTGAAGGCGAGCTCGCAGAAAGCTGGGAGATCAAGGACGGGGGCCTCGTAATAATATTCCATTTGCGTAAAGGTGTAAGGTGGCATGACGGAGAGCCCTTCACCGCTCGCGACGTGGAGTTCACCTACCTGAAACTCATCGATCCGAATGTAAAGACGCCCTACAGCGGCGATTTCGAAAGGGTAAAGTCGCTTGAGGTACTCGATGAACATACCGTAAAGGTGACCTACAAGGAGCCTTTCTCACCCGGATTATCGAGCTGGGGCATGGGCATCATGCCGAAGCATCTTCTCGAAAATGAGGACCTGAGCAGCACGAAATACGCGCGCGACCCCGTCGGCACCGGGCCTTACCGTTTCAAGGAGTGGAAGACGGGCGAGAAGATAGTCCTTGTCTCGAACCCGGATTATTACGAAGGGCGGCCGTTCATCAACAGGTATATATACAGGATAATACCAGACCAGGCAACGACGTTCCTCGAGCTGCAGACTCAGGGCGTGGACCAGATCGGACTTACGCCGCTGCAGTATTCCCGTCAGACGGATACGCCATTCTTCAGGAAATATTACAGGAAATACAAATATCCGTCGTTCGGGTATGCTTATATGGGCCTCAACCTCAGGGACGCGAAATTCTCCGACGCGAGGGTCAGGCTCGCGCTCGACTACGCCATCGACAAGGACGAGATAATTACCGGGGTCCTGCTGGGCCTCGGGCGCGTATCGACGGGCCCATTCCCGCCGGAGTCGTGGGCGTGCAATAAGGATATAAAGCCGGTTCCATACGATCCGGTTAAGGCAAAGGAACTGTTGAGGGAAGCGGGATGGGAAGACCGCGACGGAGACGGCATCCTAGACAAGGACGGGCAGAAATTCAAATTTACCATTATGACGAACCAGGGCAACGATCCGAGGAAGACCGCGTCCGAGATAATACAGCGCAGGCTCAGGGATATCGGCATCGAGGCCGAGGTCAGGATAATCGAATGGGCGACGTTCCTTTCGGAATTCATAGATAAAGGCAAGTTCGAGGCCGTAATAATGGGCTGGAGCCTTTCGAGGGACCCGGACTGCTACGACATATGGCATTCGTCGAAGACGCGACCCGGAGAATTCAATTTTGTCGGATACAATAACGCTGAAGTGGACAAGCTGCTGCTCGAGGGCCGCAGGGAGTACGGCCAGGAGAAAAGGCGTGAGATATATAACAGGATAAACAAGCTGATATTCGACGACCACCCGTACATATTCCTTTATGTCCCCGATGCCCTGCCTATAGTCCACGAAAGGTTCAAGGGGATAGAGCCCGCGCCGGCCGGCATCGGTTATAATTTCATCAAATGGTACGTCCCGAAGCGGGAACAGAGGTACACGAGATGGTGAATTATATAGCGAGAAGGCTAATAGGGATACTCCCTGTGCTGATCGGCATAACGCTGATCACTTTTTTCGTGATCCACCTGTCGCCCGGCAAACCGACGCGCCTGCAGGCGGAGATGTCGCCTAAGATATCCCTCGAGGCGCGCGAGAAGCTGGACAAGCTCTACGGGCTCGACAAACCCGTGCATATCCAGTATTGGGAATGGGTCAGGAGGCTCGCAAGGTTCGACCTTGGAAAGTCCTTCGTTGATGACAGGCCGGTATCGCAAAAAATAGGCGAGAGGCTCCCCGTCACGATAGCTATAAACGTTCTGTCGCTCGCGCTGATATTTTTGGCTGCCGTCCCGATAGGCATAACAAGCGCCGTAAAGGAGGGTACCGCATACGACAGGATATCCACCGTATTCGTCTTCATCGGTTTCGCTATGCCGACGTTCTGGCTCGCATTGCTTTTAATGAACCTTTTCGGCGTCCATCTCGGATGGCTTCCGATATCCGGGATAAAATCGATAGATTTCGAGGATTATAACCTGCTGGAAAAATTCATGGACCTGGCAAGGCATCTCGCGCTTCCGGTCTTCGTATCGGCGTTCGTCGGGCTCGCGGGGATATCGCGCTACATGAGGACGAGCATGCTCGAGGTGCTCAACAAGGATTTCATTAGGACCGCCCGGGCGAAGGGCCTGCCCGAGAATATAGTCATATATAAACACGCGCTAAAGAATGCGCTGCTTCCCATAGTAACGATAATAGGGTTATCAATCCCGGGGCTGATAGGCGGCAGTGTCATATTCGAATCGATATATGCGATACCCGGAATGGGCAAGCTCTTTTACGATTCGGTAATGGCAAGGGATTACCCTGTCATAATGGGCGTGCTATTCATCGGCGCGATCCTGACGCTCATCGGCAACCTGGTCGCGGATGTCGTATATGCGTACGTCGACCCAAGGATAAGGGTTTCGGGAAGATGAAGAACCTTAACAGGCTCACGGTATTCGGCATTATTGTCGTGGTCGTAATGGCGGCCGCCGCGCTCTTCGCGCCGTTCATAGCGGAACATGACCCGGGTGCTATAGAACTTGGGAGCGTGCTTATGCCGCCGTCCGCAGAACATATAATGGGCACTGACTCGCTCGGGAGAGACCTCTTCAGCAGGATGGTCTACGGCGCGAGGATATCGCTTAGCGTCGGTTTCGTCGCTGTAGGAATATCGGTAATTGCGGGCGTAATCTTCGGTTCGCTTGCCGGTTATTACGGGGGCTGGATAGACAGCGTGATATCCCGGTTCATAGACATAATGCTCTGTTTCCCGACGTTCTTCCTGATACTCGCGACCATAGCCGTTCTCGGCCCGGGGATATGGAACATAATGGTGATAATAGGGCTTACGAGCTGGATGGGAGTCGCGCGGCTCATCAGGGCGGAGATATTGAGTTTAAGGGAGAGGGAATTCGTAGAGGCGGCACGCGCTGTCGGCGCGAGCGATTTCAGGATAATAACGCGGCATCTTATACCGAACGGCCTCGGCCCGGTGCTCGTCAGTGCGACGCTCGGCGTGGCGGGCGCGATACTCACGGAATCGGGCCTGAGCTTCCTCGGGCTTGGGGTACAGCCGCCGGTCCCGAGCTGGGGAAATATACTTACAGAGGCGAAATCGACGCTCGGAATAGCATGGTGGATAACGGTCTTCCCGGGCCTCGCAATACTCATTACGGTGCTGGGCTATAACCTTCTCGGGGAAGGCCTGCGCGAACATTTCAACCCCCACAGGAAACAATGAGCAGAGAACCCCTTTTAGAGATAAAAGGCCTGCGGCTGGATTTCAGCCAGGAAGGGAAGGTCATCGAGGCGGTCCGCGGGGCCGACCTGAAGGTCTTCGAAGGCGAGATCCTAGGCCTCGTCGGGGAATCAGGTTCCGGAAAATCCGTCACAGCGCTTTCAATAACCGGCCTTCAGCCTAAGGCGGCCTCGGTCAGGTCGGGAAGCATAATATTCGACGGAATGGAGCTGTTGGGCATGACCGAAGAGGGCCTGAGGAAGATAAGGGGCGCAAAGATATCATACGTATTCCAGGATCCTGCAACCTCGCTGAACCCCGTGTTTACGATAGGAGAACAGCTTATCGAAGCCGTTACGCTGCACCGGGAGGCCTCGGGAGCGGGCGCGTTCGATATAGCCGTATCGTCGCTGAAGGATGTCGGGATGCCGTCCCCGGAGGAACTGATGCACGCTTATCCGCACCAGCTCTCGGGAGGCATGAGGCAGAGGGCCATGATAGCGATGGCTATCTCATGCAAGCCAAAGCTCTTGATCGCCGACGAGCCGACGACGGCACTTGACGTGACCGTGCAGGCGCAGATACTCGATCTCCTTGTAAAACTTAAAGAGGATATGAAGCTTACGGTCATATTGATAACGCACGACCTGTCGATAGTATCGCAGGTCGCCGAAAAGACCGCCGTAATGCAGCAGGGAAAGATAGTCGAATACGGGGATACCGAGCTCGTATACAGGAAGCCGTCGCATCCTTATACGAAAAAACTTATAGATTGCATACCGAGGATGGGAAAGGGATAAGATGCCGGCGCTATTGTCCGTCGAGGGCGTAAAGAAATATTTCCCGGTCGAGAGGGGGCTCGCCAAAAGAATCGTCGGGACCGTCAGGGCGGTCGACGGGGTCTCGTTCGAGATAAACAAGGGCAGGACCCTCGGGCTCGTCGGGGAATCCGGATGCGGAAAAACGACATTATCGCGGATAATACTGAACCTTGTAAAGCCCACGGCCGGCAATGTGGTATTCGAAGGCGTCCGGATAAGCGGCATGCCGCAGGACAGGATGAGGCCGCTGAGGAAGGTCCTGCAGGCGGTCTTCCAGGACCCGTATAATTCGCTTAACCCCAGGATGAAGATAGGCGAGATACTTGCCGAACCGTTGCTCGTGCACGGACTCGGCAACCCGGCCAGGAGGAAAGAGCTCATCTCCGCGTCGCTGTCGAGGGTCGGATTGCAGCCGGGATACGTAAACAGGTATCCGCACCAGTTCAGCGGAGGAGAGAGGCAGAGGATAGGCATCGCAAGGGCGCTGATGACCGCCCCGAAGCTCGTCATATGCGACGAGCCGGTATCTTCGCTCGACCTCTCTATACAGGCGCAGATACTCGAACTGCTTGCGTCCGTGCAGAAGGAGTCGGGGCTATCGTACCTGTTCATATCCCATGACCTTCGCGTGATAGAGTCGATATCCGACGACGTGGTAGTCATGTACCTCGGAAGGGTCTTTGAGAGCGCGCCTACCGGCGAGCTCTATGCGCAGCCCCTGCACCCGTATACCGAAGCGCTCTTCTCGGCCGTGTCGATCGGGCCTGAAAGGAAGAAGAGGAAACTTACGGTAAAAGGGGAGCCGCCATCGCCGATATCCCCGCCCCAGGGATGCAAATTCCATCCGCGCTGCCCGTACGCGGAACCGAAATGCAGGGTCGAGGAACCCGTTTTGGAGGAAGCAGGGCCCGGGCATTTTGTAGCATGCCCTCCGAGGGTAAGGCATTTCCGGCAGGGCAAATGAGATTGCTTTTTTGGCCGCGTTCTTATATAATGGACGGGAAAGGGGAAAAATATGATCAGCGGGATACTTAAGATACTGTCGCCGATAGCGCCTTTCGTTCTTACTTTCATACCCGTATTCATGGCGGTGAACGCGTTCGGGAACCTGCCGCTCTACCTGATGCTGACAGAAGGCATGAAGCCCGAAGCGCGCCAAAAAGTGATCCTGAACAGTATATTTATAGCGACGATGGTCGCCCTTGGATTCATGTTCCTCGGTAACCTGGTGCTGCGGCTCATGGGCGTGACCGTCCCGGATTTCAGGATAGCCGGCGGCGTGCTGCTTCTTGTCCTTTCGGTGCACTTGCTGCTGCCGGGGGAGGACAAGAGGGCGAAACCTACGACGGATATCGGCGTATTCCCATTGGGTACGCCCCTGATAACAGGCCCGGCAGTGCTTACGACCATACTGATACTCCGGGAAGCGTACGGGCTCATACCCACGGTCATATCGGTCATATTAAACATGCTTTTGATGTGGCTTGTGCTCGCGAAGGCGGACCTTTTCATAAAGGTCCTCGGAAAGGGCGGTTCGAGGGCGCTGGCCAAGGTGTCGGATATATTCCTGGCCGCAATAGCGGTCATGATGATACGGATAGGCATAACCGAGATAGTAGCGGCGTTTACATTGGTAAAAAAATAATATGAAGAATGTGGTAGCGTTCATAATGGCCGGCGGAAAGGGCGAGAGGTTGTATCCGCTCACCCGCGACCGCACCAAGCCCGCAGTCCCGTTCGGCGGGATTTACAGGATCATAGATATCACGCTGTCGAACTGCATAAATTCGGATATACGCAGGATACACGTGCTGCTGCAGTATAAGTGCAATTCACTGATCAGGCATCTCAGGCTAGGATGGAATATCTTTGACGCCGAACTCGGCGAGTATATCGACATTGTCCCGGCGCAGATGAGGACAGGCGATACCTGGTATATGGGCACCGCGGATTCCATATTCCAGAACCTGTATTTCATAGAGACCGAGAAGCCGGAATACGTGCTGATACTTGCGGGCGACCATATATACAAGATGGACTATTCCGAGATGGTCGAATACCATAAGGCGAAAGGCGCGGACTGCACGGTCGCGGTCGTCGAGGTGAACAAGAAGGAAGCTCGCCATTTCGGGATCGTCGAGGTAGACCGCAACGAGAGGATACAAGGTTTTGAGGAGAAACCGCAGGTCCCCTCGAAGACGATCCCCGGCGACCAGGAACATGTCTATGCCTCCATGGGGATATACGTTTTCAGCACGAACGTGCTCAAGGAAGAGCTCGGAATAGACGCCCAGAAGGCCGACAGCAAGCACGATTTCGGCAGAAACATACTCCCGTCGATGGTCGCGAGGAAAGCGAAGGTATTCGCCTACAATTTCAAGGACGAGAACAAGAAGGAAGCCAAGTACTGGCGTGATATAGGGACGCTTGACGCGTTCTTTGACGCGAATATGGACCTCGTGAACGTGACGCCGGTATTCAACCTTTACGATAACGAATGGCCGATAAGGACGTATATGGAGAAGTTCCCGCCGGCGAAGTTCGTTTTCGCCGGGGGCGATGACGGGATGCGCATAGGCGTCGCGCTTGATTCGATGGTAGCCAACGGCTGCATAATCTCGGGCGGGCGCGTAGAGCGTTCGATACTCTCCAACAACGTCAGGATAAACAGCTATTCGAGCGTTATGGATTCGATAATAATGGAAGGCGTGGATATAGGACGGAACGCGAAGATCAGGCGGGCGATAGTGGACAAGGATGTAAAGATCCCGTCCGGTACCGAGATAGGTTACGATCTCGAGGAAGACAAGAAGAGGTTCACGGTGACGGAGTCCGGGCTTGTCGTCGTCGCAAAAGGGACGGTCATCGAGAGATAGATGCGGCGCAATAAAGTCGTCGGCGTGAGGGACCTGCTGTTGGAAAGGTTCGGCCGGCTGAAGATCGCGGCCGAAGGCGATGCGGCAGGGGAACTCGTCAAGACCATCCTTTCACAGAATACCTCGGATATAACCTCGCTTCGGGCGTTCGGTAACCTGAAAAGGCGTTTCCGGAGCTGGGAAGGCCTCAGGAAGGCCCCGCTGCCTGCGATAAAGCGGGAGATAAGGATTGCGGGGCTCTCTAACATCAAGGCGCCGAGGATAAAGGGCGCGCTTAACGAGATAAAGAAGCGCACGAATTCTCTGAGCCTCGAATTCCTGAAAGACAGGGGGCTCGACGAAGGTTACAGGTTCCTCAGGTCTATACAAGGTGTCGGGCCGAAGACGGCCGCAGTCGTGTTGTTATTTTCTTTTGGGAAGCCGATAATGCCGGTAGACACGCATATATTCAGGATAATGAAGCGGCTGGGTTTTATAAGCCCGGGCGCGACACGGGAGAAAGCGCAGGAGTACCTTACTTCGGAGTCCCCGGCGCATGCCATAAAGGAGTTCCACCTGCACCTTATCATGCTCGGCAGGCAGGTATGCACTGCGCGCGAGCCGAAATGCCCGGCGTGCAACCTGAAGAAAATGTGCAAATATTACGGAGACAGGAATGGAAGACAAGGCGTTAAGGATAGGAAAAAAAGAATTTAGATCGAGGCTGCTTGTCGGGACCGGCAAGTATGCCGCGTTCGATATAATGGAAAAGGCGCTGGAGGCATCCGGAGCAGAGGTAGTGACCGTCGCGATAAGGCGGTTGGACCTTAGCGAAGCGGGTTCCGGGAAGGAATCTCTGCTTGACCATATCGACAGAAATAAATATACTATATTGCCTAATACGGCCGGCTGTTATACCGCCGATGACGCCATAAGGATAGCCAGGTTGGCGAGGGGAATGGGGCTGTCCGACATGGTAAAGCTTGAGGTCATCGGCGACGAAAAGACACTGCTTCCGGATACGGAAGCCCTGCTGGAAGCGACGAAGGTGCTCGTGAAGGAGGGTTTCACCGTGATGCCGTATACGAACGACGACCCGATCATGGCGAAGAAACTTGCGGATGCCGGCGCGGCGTGCGTAATGCCGCTCGCCTCTCCGATAGGTTCGGGGATGGGGATAATAAACCCGATAAATATACGGTTCATACGTGAAGCGGTAAAAGTGCCCGTGATAGTCGATGCGGGAGTCGGGACGGCCTCGGACGCCGCTGTGGCGATGGAGCTCGGCGTTGACGGCATACTGATGAATACCGGCATAGCCGGCGCGGCCGACGCCGTGGGAATGGCGAAAGCGATGAAGCTGGCCACGGAAGCGGGCAGGCTGGCATTCTTGTCGGGAAGGATACCTAAGAAGCAATACGCGTCGGCATCAAGCCCGTCGGAAGGCATAATAAAATAATGATAAGAAAAGCGCATGTCGGGGACATCGAGCAGATACACGGGCTCGTCGGTTTCTACGCGCGAAGGAAAGAGATGCTTCCGCGCTCGGCGGGAGACATAGCCGAGGGGATCAGGGATTTCTTCGTACTTGAGCGTGACGGAAAGATACTCGGATGCGCGGCCCTGCATATATATTCGGATAAGCTGGCGGAGATAAGGTCGCTCGCGGTCGATGCGGGCAGCGTCAATAAAGGCATAGGAAGCAAGCTCGTAAATGCGTGCATCGAAGAGGCGGACAATCTCGGGCTAAGGAACGTATTCGCGCTGACGAGCAAGAAGGAATTCTTCGGGAAGCTCGGGTTCAACCCTACGGACAAGAAGAAACTCCCGCAGAAGATCTGGAACGACTGCAGCATATGTTCCAAATTCGCGGATTGCGACGAAGTCGCCTACGTGAAGGAGCTGTAAATGGGATATACGATAACTGAAAAGATATTACTCGCGCATACGGACAGGAAGTCGATAGCGCCCGGTGAGTTGATCGACTGCAGGATAGACCTCTGCCTCGGCAATGACATAACGGCGCCGATCGCCATCTCCGAGTTCGAGAAGACGGGCATTGGCAGGGTGTTCGACAACAAGAAGATAGCGCTCGTGCCCGACCATTTCTCTCCGGCTAAGGACATCAAGTCCGCCGAGCAGTTGAAGGTATTGCGCGATTTCGCGAAGAAATACAGGATAAAATATTATTATGAGCTCGGGTGCATGGGGATAGAGCATGCGCTCCTTCCGGAAGAAGGGCTCACGATGCCGGGAGACCTCATAATAGGGGCGGATTCGCATACATGCACATACGGGGCGGTCGGCGCGTTCTCTACCGGCGTCGGTTCGACCGACCTTGCCGCCGCATATGTCCGCGGCAGGGTTTGGTTCAAGGTGCCCGAGTCGATCAAGTTCGTCTATAAGGGAAAACTCCGCAAGTGGGTCGGCGGAAAAGACCTTATATTGCACACGATAGGCGATATCGGGGTGGACGGCGCATTATACAAGGCGATGGAGTTCACGGGAGACGCGATAGACCGGCTCCCGATGGACGACAGGTTCGCCATGTGCAATATGGCGATAGAAGCGGGAGGCAAGAACGGGATAATCGCGCCGGATGCCGCTACGGTCAAATACGTGAAAGAGACGTCGAAGAAGTCGAAGAAGAAATGGAAGATATACGCGAGCGACAAGGATGCCGTATATTCGCAGGTCAGGGAATACGACGCCTCGAAGCTCGAGCCGATGGTCTCGTTGCCGCCGTTGCCTTCTAACGCGAAACCCGTAAGCCAGGTAAAAGGCGTCAGGATAGACCAATCGGTCATAGGGTCCTGCACGAACGGGCGTATCAGCGATCTCAGGATCGCCGCAAAAATATTGAAGGGCAGGAAGGTGCATAAGGACGTACGCTGCATAATCTTCCCGGCTACGCAGGCGATATACCTCCAGGCGATGAAGGAGGGGCTCATAGAGACGTTCGTGAAGTCGGGTTGTGCGGTATCTACGCCGACCTGCGGGCCGTGCCTCGGAGGGCATCTCGGCATACTCGCCGCGGGAGAGCGCTCTATAGCGACGACGAACAGGAACTTCGTCGGGCGAATGGGACATTTGAAATCGGAGGTTTACCTCTCGAATCCGGCCGTGGCAGCCGCGTCTGCCATAAAGGGAAGGATCGCGCATCCGGAGGAGGTCATATGATACTCAAGGGCAAGGCCTGGAAATTCGGGGACGACATAAACACGGACGAGATAATCCCGGCGAAATACCTCGTAACGGTCGACCCCGGGGAGCTCGGTGCAAATTGCATGGACGGGATAATGCCGGGTTTCTCGAAGAGGGTCACTGCGGAGGACATAATAGTAGCGGGAAAGAATTTCGGCTGCGGCTCGAGCAGGGAGCACGCTCCCATAGCTATAAAGGGCTGCGGGATATCATGCGTCATAGCGGAGAGCTTCGCAAGGATATTCTTCCGCAACAGCATAAACATAGGGCTTCCGATATTCGAATGTGCGGAGGCCGCAAAGGCAATAACTGAAGGCGACGAAGTGGAAGTCGACGCCTCGACGGGGTTGATCAGGAACCTTACAAAAGACCAGGTGTATAAAGCCAAGCCGATGCCGGAGTTCATGCAGGAACTCATCGGAGCGGGCGGGCTTATGAAATGGGTGGTCAAGAAAAAATGAGCAGCTATAAGATCGCGGTTATACCCGGCGACGGTACGGGGCCGGAAGTAGTCAACGAAGGGCTTAAGGTCATGAAGGCCGCTTCGGACAAATTCGGGTTCAAATACGAGACAAGCATATTCGATTTCAGCGGCGAGCGTTACCTGAGGACAGGCAAGACAGTAGAAGACAAGGACGTCGACGAACTCAGGAAATATAACGCTATATACCTCGGAGCGGTCGGGCATCCGGAAGTGAAGCCCGGCATACTCGAGCAGCAGGTGCTGCTTAAACTGCGTTTCGCGCTGGACCAGTATATCAACCTCAGGCCGGTCAAGCTCTACAATTCCGCCTATTGCCCGCTGAAGGACAAGAAGCCGGAGGATATAGATTTCGTCGTAGTCCGCGAGAATTCCGAAGGCATCTATAAGGGAATGGGAGAGTTCCAGAAGAAAGGCACGGACGACGAGGTCGCGATACAGATATCGTACAACACGCGCAAGGGCGTGGAGCGCTGCGTGCGCTACGCGTTCGATTACTGCAAGAAGCGCAACAAGAGGAAGAAGCTCACGCTCTGCGGGAAGACGAACGTGCTGACATACGCATGGGACCTCTGGCAGAGGACGTTCAACGAAGTCGCGAAGGAGTACCCGGATGTCCAGACCGACTACGCCCACGTAGACGCGACTACTATGTGGTTCGTCAAGAATCCCGAATGGTTCGATGTTATCGTGACCGACAACATATTCGGGGATATCATAACGGACCTCGGCGCGATGATACAGGGCGGTATGGGCATCGCGGCGGGCGGTAACATCAACCCGAAAGGCGTATCGATGTTCGAGCCTATAGGCGGGTCAGCGCCGAAATATACAGGGCAGAACGTCATCAACCCGCTTGCGGCCATATGCGCGGGCGGCATGATGCTCGAGACGCTCGGAGAGGATAAGGCCGGGAAGGCGATAGAGGCCGCGGTCATAAAGGTAGTGAACACGAAACTGAAATCATTGGCAGCAGGAAAGATGGGCTATTCGACAAGCCAGGTCGGCGACCTGGTCGTGGAAAATCTATAGGAGAGAGATGAAAAGGAAGAACAAATATAATGTAGTTGTGGTAGGTGCCGGTGTAGTCGGTATAGAGATGCTTCGCGTGCTTCGCCAGCGTAACTTCCCTGTAGGCGAACTGCGTGTACTCGCGCGCAGCGCGCGGGAGATAGATGTTGACGGGCAGAAGTATTCCGTGCAGGCGATATCGCCGGAGGGTTTTGACGGTATGGACATAGCGCTGTTCGCCGGCACCGAAGGCGAGAAGGGCGCGGCGGTCACCTACGCGAAAGAGGCGGTTAAGAGGGGCTGCGTTGTAATAGATAACGGCGCCGATTTCCGCATGGACCCGAACGTGCCCCTTGTAGTCCCCGAGGTAAACGGAAAGGATGTAAAGAATCACAAGGGCATAATAGCGAACCCGAACTGCTCCACCATACAGATGGTGGTGGCGCTTGAGCCGATACATAAGAAGGCGGGCCTCAAGAGGATAATAGTGACCACTCTCCAGGCGTCCTCGGGCGCGGGAAAGAGCGCGGTCGAACAGCTCAAGGCAGAGAATGCCGCGATAGCCGCGGGCGGATACGGGAATGTCCATGTGGACCTGCCCGAAGGGCGTTCGATGCCGCAGCAGCTCGCGTATAACGTCTTCCCGCAGATCGGCGGTTTCGCGGAATGCGGTTATACGAGCGAGGAATGGAAGCTGGTAAAAGAGACGCACAAGATTATGCACGATAATAAAATAAAGGTGTCCGCGACTACCGTAAGGGTACCGGTCAGGACCGGCCATTCGGAGTCCGTGTATATCGAGACAGCGAAGCGCATAAGCCCGGACAGTGTCAGGAAACTTCTCGCGAAGTCGCCGGGCGTAGTGGTCATAGACGACGCCAGGAAGGGCCTCTACCCGATGCCTAAGGATTCCGAGGGCAGGGACGAGACATTTGTCGGCCGCATACGCTGCGACTGTTCCGTCAAGAACGGCCTGTGGCTGTGGGTCGTCGCCGACAACCTGCGCAAAGGCGCCGCAACCAACGCGGTACAAATAGCCGAATGCGTAATATCTTACTCAAAATAGAATACGAAGGCACCGGATACTCGGGTTGGCAGTCGCAGAAGAATGCACGGAGTATCCAGGATACGATAGAAGCCGCGCTTGAACGGTTAACAGGCCGTAAAGCGCGGCTTATCTCTTGCGGGAGGACCGACGCAGGGGTCCACGCTGTGACTCATTTCGCGAATTTCAAGACACCATCAGACATACCAACCTATAAACTCCAGAGGGCGCTTAACGGCGTACTGCCTAAGGATATCGTCATAAAGCAGGCGGCAGAGGTCCCGCTTAAATTCCACGCAAGGTTCGACGCGAGGTCGAAGACCTACAGATATACGATAATGACGGGCAATTCGCCCTCGGCGATAGAACGGAACCTCACGGCCTACATCCCGTACAAATTAAATCTCGCGCTGATGAAGAGGGAATCGAAGGCCCTTCTCGGAAAGCATGATTTTAAATCCTTCCAGGCGTCCGACAGGATAGATCGCTCATCGGTGCGCACAATAAAGAAACTGCGCCTGAAGAAACAGGGGGAGAAGATAATCATTGATATTGAGGCCGACGGCTTCCTTTATAATATGGTCAGGAACATCGCCGGGACGCTCATAGATATAGGACGAGGGAGGATATCCGAGGGAAGCATGCGCGGGATACTCAAGGCAAAGGACAGGAAGGCGGCCGGGGAGACGGCGCCTTCAAGAGGGTTATGCCTAATAGAGGTAAAATACTAGTTGGCGCAAAGATCCAGGCAGGCATGGGGCACGAAACTCGGCATAATAATGGCGGTCGCCGGCTCGGCGGTGGGCCTAGGTAATTTCCTGAGGTTACCTGTGCAGGCGGTGCAGAACGGCGGCGGAGCGTTCATGATACCGTATTTCATCGCCCTGCTGCTTCTCGGTATCCCGTTGATGTGGATAGAGTGGTCTCTCGGAAGGTACGGGGGAGGGTTCGGGCACGGCACCGCGCCGGGGATATTCCATTCGATCAGGCGGAAGAACCGCTTCATCAAATATTTCGGTGTCATCGGCATATTCGGTCCGCTCGTCATACTTATTTATTATACGTATATCGAATCATGAACCCTGGCGTACAGCTTTTTCGCGCTTACCGGTAAGTATGCAGGCGCAACTACGCAGGCGCAGCTGCAGTCGTTCCTTTCGGCATTCCAGGGCCTCGAATCGAACCAGTATTTTAATTCTCTCCAGACGGCATATGTCTTCTTCCTGATAACATTCGCTCTGAACATCTTTGTGCTATACCACGGGATCAAGGGAGGCATAGAAAGATTCTGCGGTATCGCCATGCCGGCCCTGGTAATATTCGGTATTCTCATCGCCGCGCGTGTTCTGCTGCTCGGGATCCCGGATATCCTTAAGCCCGATTGGAACGCTCTCAACGGCATGGGATTCCTATGGAACCCGGACCTGACGATGCTCAAAGACCCGAAGGTCTGGCTTGCCGCAGCCGGACAGATATTCTTCACTTTAAGCGTCGGCATAGGGGTGATCCTTACGTACGCGAGTTATCTCAAGAAGACGGACGATGTAGTTTTGTCCGGGCTCACGGCCGCCGGAATGAATGAATTCGCGGAAGTAATACTCGGTGGAAGCATAGTTATAACGGCGGCGTTCGTCTTTTTCGGCCCGGCAGGCGCACAGGAAGTCGCCAAGAGCGGTTCGTTCAACCTCGGGTTCGTGACAATGCCAGCGATATTCGGCAAGATACCGTTAACGGCCGTCTTCGGCTTTCTTTGGTTCATGATGCTGTTCCTGGCGGGGGTCACATCATCGGTTTCCCTTGCGCAGCCCGCGGTGGCTTTCCTGGAGGACGAGTTCAGCCTGAGCAGGAAGAAGGCTCTCGGGATCCTGACGGTCGTTTTCTTTGTTCTTTGCCAGCCCGCGATATTCTTCCTCGGTAAGGGCGTGGTAGATGAGATGGACTTTTGGGGAGGGACCTTCTGCCTCGTGCTTTTTGCTACTATAGAGACTGTATTATTCACATGGGTATTCGGGATGGACAAGGCATGGGAGGAGATGCATCATGGCGCGGAGCTGAGGATACCAAGGGCATATAAGTTCATAATGCGCTATGTTACGCCTTTGTTCCTGCTTGTAATACTGGGCTCTTATGTATTATCGAAAGGCGGAAGGGACAGGATACTGATGGCATCCGTGCCTGACGCTGACAAGCCGTATATACTTGGCGTTAGGCTGATGCTTCTCGGAATAATAGCCGTGCTAATATTGATGGTGAGAAATGCCTGGAGGAAGAAGCAGGGAGGTGCCGGATGAACCCGGGAGGATGGTTATTCCTGACGATTTCCTGGAGTTTCATAATAGTCCTTTGCGTATACTGCCTATATAGGATATTTTCAAAAAAAGAAGGGCTGGATTAAGTAATATAAGCATAAGCAATAATATGCCCCCGTGGGCAATATTTTACCCTTGATTTACATATAGACATAATGTATATTACTTAAAATGCTTAAATCCTTCGTAATAACGGCATTTGTGGCATTTGCGGTATTCGGCTCCGCGATCCCGGTATGCGCGGAGACGGACGGGGAACTATTTGCTCTTGGAGAGAGCCAGCTTAACGCGGGCCAGTACGAAAAGGCAGTAAAAACCTTCCAGACGCTCATAACAAAATACCCTTACAGTAAGCAGCTTCCGTATGCCCTGTGCAACCAGGCGCTGGCCTATATCGAGACGAAGGAATACCAGAAAGCCGAGGTGAACTTCAACAAGGTCAATAAGGACTTCGCGTACATGAAAGACCTTACGCAGAAAGTCCAGTACGGCCTCGCGGAATGTTACCTCAGGATGGGCAAGGACGACAGGGCGAACCAGATATATAACGACATGTTATCCAAGGACCCGAAGAAGGCCCCGGACATATATTTCAGCAGGGGCCTCGCTTATTACAACCAGAAGAAATGGGACCTTTCCGCGAACTTCCTTAAGAAGATGATAGAATCTTACCCAAGCGACAACCGGATACTGGAGGCAAAATTTATGCTCGCGGGCGTATATAAGGAGCAGGGTAAGAACCTAATGGCTGCGGACATCTACAGATCGATCCCGCAGGACTCGAGGTTCGCGAACGATGCCCGGTTCAGCCTCGGGCAAATAGCGTTGAAAGACAAGGAATACGCGAAAGCTATAAAATATTTCCGTACGGTTAAACCGAGGAGCGAGATATACGGATCCGGCACCGACCTGACGGAGATTGCCAGGTACCAGATGGCGGCGGCATATTACGAGCAGGGCAGGATATACGAGACATGGGTAATCTGTGAGGACTTTCTCGAGAGGTATCCTGAAAGCAAGATGAGGAAGGACGTATGCCATCTTCTCGTAATAACATACCTGAAGAAAGGTAACGCGGACGCCGCGGTGCAGGCATATAATAATTACGCGAAGCTTGATCCCGAGGCGGCGAAGAAGATGAACATGAATTTCTTCATAGCCGAATCGTATTTCGAAAAGGGGGAATACAAGGAAGCCATAGAGTATTACAAAAAGCAGCTCCCCGAATCGAAGGGGACCGAGCTTTACGAAAAGGGCCTCGCGAAGCTTGCCGAGAGCTATTTCTGTATCGACGATTACGGCAGGGCGGCCGAAGTGTATAAGGAGTATATCGAAAAATACCCGGAAGGAGAGTCGGTGCCTTATTTCGCCTTCAGGCTCGCGTATGCTCTGGCTAAGAAGAAGGACTATACCGAAGCCGTCAAATATTACAAGATGATAGAAGAGAAATACCCGAAATCGGATAATATGGAAGATGTCACGTTCAATATCGGGTGGTGTTATTCCTGCCTGGGAGATACCGCGCAGGCCCAGTCATATTACAAGAAGTTCATGGAGAAGTTCCCGGAGAACAAGCTCGTGCCTGCCGTCATCTATGAGATAGGGAACACGCATTTCGACAAAGGCCAGTATTCGTCCGCCGCGGAGTATTATAAACAGATCGCCGATAAATACCCCGATAACGAGTTCGCGCAGGCGGCCTCATACAGGCTCGGGATAAGCTACCTGTATTCGGCGAAGCGAGACGATGCCCTAATTGAACTCAAGAAGTTCCTCGACCGGAACCCGGAAAGCCCAATGGCGAACGAGGCGATAAGGACGATATATGACATATACCTGAAACAAAAGAAATATACCGAAGGTATCATGACCTTCAGGGAACTCGCGGGGGTATATTCGGGCCAGAAGTCCGTCATGCCTGAACTGTACGGGTGCCTTGCGAACCTCCAGTACCTGTCGGGCGACCCGGCGGCAGCGGCGGCGACCGTGAGGGAGCTTCTTACGGCATATAATGATTTTGCGGATACTCCGCCGCCCGAAGCAGCGGCATCGATCATTGGGCAGGTCCTTGTGGATACGAATGAGGGCTCGAGGGCCGTGGAGTTATTCAGCGGCATACTGTCGAAGTACAAGGACGACTCGCTCGAAGAAGTGTCGCTTTTCAGCAGGGGCAGGGCATACATGTCATTGAAGAAGTGGCGCGATGCGGCCTCGGATTTCGCGGAACTGCTCTCGAGATACCCCAAGACCAAATACGCGAGCAGGGCAAAACTCGGGATCGCGGATTCATATTATTACAGGGATATAACAAGCGAGGCGATAGTATATTATAAGGACGTGATAGACCATTATAAGGATGATACTACGGCTGAAGCCATGTTCCAGCTGGGTAACAGCCTTTTTATGATGTACAAATACGAGGAGGCGCTCGCTAATTTCCAGCGTGTCGCGATACTTTACTCGCACAGGGATAACCTCGCTTCCGCATCGTTGTTGAAAGCGGGAGAGTGCCAGGAGAAACTCGGTAAGAACAAGGAAGCGAAGGAGACCTACGAGAAACTTGTCGCCAAATACCCGAAGAGCGATGAGGCGGCAAAAGCGCGGGAGAGGGCGGGCTCAATAAGATGATATCCGGGAAGAAGATAGTTATGATATTTGCGGCGGCAGTCTTGTGCGCCGCGTCCATTCCCGCGGAAGCTATTGCGCAGGACCAGATCAAGATGAAGAACGGGAACATAATAAAGGGCTCGATAATCAAGACCGATAAGTCGGGCATTACCATCGAGCTGGCAGGGGAGAAGGCGGTCATAGCCGTGCCGCTCGGGAACGTAGACCAGCTGATAATAGAGGCGCCGGTCTCTTTCAGGACCGCGGAGAACAGGTATTTTGCGAAGGACTACGAGAAGGCATACGCGGATTATATGGAGACGATCAGGAAATACGGCGGTTATTCATACGGAGAGGACGCGTATTTCAAGGCCGCGGAATGCCAATTGAAGTTAGGTAATGTGGATAAGGCCATAGAGTTGTATAATACGTACATAAGCGATTATCCGGGCTCGAAATACGCAAACAGGGTGAGGATGAAGCTCGCGTCGGTCATGGCTGCCAAGGGCGATTATGACGGAGCGGTAAAGGCGTATGACGCCGTGATACGCTCCAAGGATGAGGCGCAGCGGCCCGACGCATATTTCGGGACGGCGGAAGCGTATTTTGCGAAGGGATCATACGAGCAGGCGCTTGTGAATTACCTGAAGATCGCGTTATTATATTACGACAAGGGCAAGACAGCGGCGGAAGCGAAATTCAGGAGCGGGGAATGTTATGAGAAGATAGGAGAAAGGAAGATGGCTCTGGAGACCTATAAGGAGATCGTGGACGAGTTTCCGAAAAGCGAGGTAGCGGCAAGGTCGGAGACCAAAATAAAGGAGATCGAAAACAGTGGGGAAAAAGCTAAGTAATAAAAATGCGGTAAGGATAGCGGGTTTTATCGCCCTAGCGTTGATCATGGTCCTGGTTTCGTTTTCCGCAATGGCGAAAGATGCCGAGGTCGTGGCAGGCACGAAGGGCATGACGTTCTGGCAGATATGCGTTGCAGGCGGATGGACGATGATATTCATCGGCCTGTGTTCCGTGTTCGGCATGGCGCTTATCATCGACCTGTTCATCTCCCTGCGCAAGCAGTCTATGATGCCGGTCGACTATGTGGGCGCGGTCAAGATGGCGATTAAGAACGGAGATATGCAGGGCGCAACGAACCTCGGCGCGCTCAGGAAGGGCTTCCTCGTCAACGTCGTGCAGGCCGGCATAGACAAGAGCGGCCATGACCTGCAGATAATACAGGATTCCATGACGATAGTCGGAGCGAAAGAAGCGGCGGGCCTGCTCCAGAAGATAGGGTACCTGTCTTCGATAGGCACGATCTCGCCTATGCTCGGGCTTCTCGGTACGGTCCTCGGCATGATACAGTCATTCAATGTCATCGCGTTCGAGGCCGGTTTGGGAAAACCGACACTGCTTGCGGCGGGCGTATCCCAGGCACTCATCACAACTGCGTTCGGCCTTATAGTCGGTATACCCGTCATGGCCTTCTTCTTCTATTTCAGGAACAAGGCGCAGGAGATAATAACCGACATAGAGATAACCACCGGCGAGATAGCGTTGATGCTTGCCGGAAAACTGAAGGGATAAGAGATGAGATTCTCGAAGCAGGAAAGCGAGGAGCCGGGGTTCCAGATGGCCCCGATGATCGACTGCGTATTCCTGTTGCTGATATTCTTCATGTCGGTATCGACCTTCCACCAGCTGGAATCGGTGGAGGGGATCAACCTGCCTGTCGCAGACCAGTCGCGGACCGCAGAAGGAGGCGGCCCGAAGCTGTCGATAAATATCAAGGGTGACGGGGCGATAGTCATGAACCAGAACGTATACGAACCCGCACAGCTTGCCGACGTGCTTTCGGAGGCAGAGGTAAAGCAGACGATAATCATAAGGGCTGATAAGACGGTGCCCCACGGCAGGGTCCTGGATGTATTGAGCGCGTGCGCCGCCGCCGGAATATGGGACATATCGTTCGCCACATACCAGGAAGAGCCAAAACAGTGAGGCGTGAAAATGAGATTCTATAAGGCAAGCAGCGAGGAGCCGGGGTTCCAGATGGCCCCGATGATCGACTGCGTATTCCTGTTGCTGATATTCTTCATGTCTGCGTCGAGTTTTTCCGCGCCTGAGGCCCAGTTGAACGTGAACCTTCCGGCTGTATCCACGACGACCCAGGAGAAGATAGGCGAGGACGTCGTTATAAATGTAGCCTCAGACGGCAATGTCTTGGTCAACGAGAAATATTATGACAGTCCCGATTCGGAGGATCTGCCCGAACTGGTAGCGATGCTGACGAGCCTCTCGCAGGTGTTCGAGACGCAGCCGGTCATAATATACGCCGAAGATGACGTGTCGCACGAAAGGGTCACGAACGTGCTGAATGCCTGCGCGGCGGCAAAGATAAAGTCGGTATCTTTCCTCGTGCCGGAAGAGACGATAGAGAAGATCGGTAACAGATAGAATACCAAAGCGAGGACTGATAATGCTTAAAGAGATAAAAAAATCCAGGAGTTACCTTCTGGCGCTGATCATACATATAGCGATCCTGCTGATCGTGGGTAACATCCTGATAATGAAGCCCGCGATAAGGCAGGCGTTCTTCGAAGGAAAGATACTTTCGACGAAGGACGTGAACATGGAAAAGGCGAAGTTCAAGCCAGATGTCAAGGTGCCGCAGGAGAGCACATCGCTTGCGACCAAGGAGATAGCCGCGCCGGAGCGCCAGGCGCTCTCGGTAGAGAGGCCTTCCGACCTTCCGAGTATCGCCAAGGTGCCTGCCATGGCGCCGCAGGAACTGAAGCTCGGCGAACCGAAGGAAGCGGTCACCTCAAAACCGGGAAAGAACACGCTCGATTTCTCCTCTAAGGCGAGGATATCCGGCAGGGGCACCTCGATAAAGGGCACGTTCGTATTCCCGATATCGACATATTCCGACTGGGATAACGACCTTACGACGATCCCGAACCTCATGAACGAACTGGGCAGGAGGACGAACGTTAAGGTATCGATAGAGCACAGGCCGCTGGATTTCACCGACAAGAAGCTGTTTTTCCAGTTCCCCATCATATATATGAACGGCCACCAGAGCTTCACGTTCACCGACGTAGAGGTACAGAATATAAGAGAGTACCTGACACGCGGCGGCTTCATGTTCATCTGCAATGATAACGCGCAGGGTGGGGCGTTCCAGGATTCTCTCTTCAAGGAGTTCAAGAGGATATTCCCGGAGACGGGGTTCCAGAGCGTGCCGATGACCCACCCGATATACCACAGTTTTTATGATTTCCAGGGGTCGGCACTTCCGGACGCGCTTTATAAAGGCATAGCGACCACGGGCTATATGATATATTACGGCGACAGGATGGTCGTCTACTATATCTCTTCGGGCGACGCCTGCGACGCGTGGGCCGAGGCGGAAGGGGAGAAGTGGCCCGGCACGAGGTATACACCGAACGCAAGCCACAGCTTCATGAAGCTTTCCCAGCAACCCCCAACGGCCGACCGCCATGGGGGCGCCGGTGATGAGGGCATAGAGAACGCCTTCAAGATAGGCGTAAACGTGCTCGTATATGCGTTGTCGAACGTCCCGGAATAAAATATTCTTGACAATAATCCTTTTTATGTTATAATCTTACGTCTTAACAACTAATCCCATCAAGGAAGGCAAAGAAATGGTAAAGGAACAGAGGTCGCAGGAAAAATGGTTTATCGTGGACGCGGACGGCGTTGTGCTCGGAAGGCTTGCCGTAGCTGTCTCGCGCGTCCTTTCCGGGAAGCATAAGCCCACATACCGCAAGGACTTAAATACGGGCGACGGCGTAGTCGTCGTAAACGCGGCGAAGATAAAGGTTACCGGGAAGAAGCTTATTGAGAAGGAATATGACTGGTATTCAGGTTATCCCGGAGGCAGGAAATCAGAGAAACTCGAAACCCTGCTTAAGAGGAAGCCGGAATACGTGATAATGCACGCAGTAAAGGGCATGCTGCCTAAGAACAAGGTAGGAAAGAATGCCCTCGGAAGGCTGAAAGTATTCGCGGGCAAGGAACACGGACAGTCCGCTCAGAAACCGGAGACCTTAAAGGTCTAATAGCAGGAGAAAGATGGAAGCGCAGGCAAAATTACAGGGAACAGGAAGAAGGAAGGAATCGACTGCCAGGGTCGTCCTGAAGGCGGGTAAGGGAGAGATACTCGTCAACAAGAGGGCTTTGGATGATTATTTTCCGAGGGAGACGCTCAGGATGGTGCTCAGGGAACCGCTCGAAGCTACACAGACCGCGGCTAAATACGACGTCATAGTCAACGTCGAAGGCGGCGGTGTGTCGAGCCAGGCAGGCGCAGTGCGTTTGGGCATTGCCCGTGCCTTGCTTAAGGCGGACTCTAATTTCCGTTCCGCTTTACGCGGCCGCGGGCTTTTGACCCGTGATCCCCGTATGAAGGAACGAAAGAAATACGGACAAAAAGGAGCACGCAAACGGTTCCAATGGACTAAACGTTAAAGAGATACACATAGGGCAAAAATACGCCTATTCCGACGGGACTTCGTGCTTGACGGAATAGGCGTTTTTATTTTATAATGAATTCTCTTGCAAAAAATGGAGACATGTAAAAGATGTCAAAAAACAAGGTAAGGATAGCGGTGGTCGGCGCAACGGGCTATGCCGGCTGCGAGCTCATAAAGATACTGTTAAGGCATCCGGAAGCGGAGATAGCGTCGGTAAGCGGAAAAGTAGACGGACCGGACAAGATATCGAACATATACCCGGTATTCAAGGGGCAGCTCGAGCTTGTCTGCGATAACGTTGATGTTCAGAAGATATGCGGCCTGGCGGACCTGGTATTTCTCGCGCTCCCGCACAAGGTATCAATGTCCTTCGTACCCGAATTCCTGAAGGCGGGAAAGAAAGTGATAGACCTCAGCGCGGATTACAGGCTGAAGGACACGGCGGTCTATGAGAAATGGTACGGGATAAAGCATACGAGCCCTGACCTGTTGAAAACGGCGGTATACGGGCTTCCCGAGCTTTATAAGGATAAGATAGCCAAGAGCGCCTTCATAGCGAACCCGGGATGCTACCCGACCGGAGCCATTCTCGGTATTGCGCCTCTGCTTGCGGCAAAGGCGATAGATCCGGCCCAGATAATAATAGACGCCAAATCGGGCGTGACCGGTGCCGGAAGGACGCCGTCGCTCGGACTCCTGTTCGCCGAGACGAACGAGAATTTCAAGGCATACAAGATAAACCAGCACCAGCATATGCCCGAGATAGAGCAGGTTCTTTCGGATGCGGCGGGGTCGAAGATTGAGGTGACGTTCACTCCGCACCTCGTGCCTATGAACAAAGGGATACTGTCGACGATATATACAGTGCCCGCGAAAGATGCGGACACCGCAGGATTGTTGAAGACCTGCGCGGAGTTCTACAAAGACGCGCCTTTCGTCAGGGTGCTTGATGAGGGGGTATTCCCTGAGACGAAGAACGTGCTCGGTACGAATTTCTGCGATATAGGCATAAAGGTCGCCGGAAAGAGGGTCATAGTGATAACGGCTATCGATAACCTCTATAAGGGCGCCGCGTCGCAGGCCGTGCAGAACATGAATCTTATCATGGGATTCGACGAGAAACTGGGGCTCGCCTGATGAAGACGATAGGCGGTTCCGTGACTACACCGAAGGGTTTCCTGGCTTCGGGGATAAATTGCGGGATAAAAAAGAAGAAGCCCGACCTGGCCTTGATCGTCTCAAATGTGCCTGCCCATGCGGCAGGCGTATGGACGAAGAATACCGTAAAGGCCGCGCCTGTGCTCCTGACGGAAAAGAACCTGAAAGACGGGTGGGCGCAGGCGATAATAGCGAACAGCGGGAATGCCAATTGCCTTAACGGGAAGCAGGGCCTGAAGTGGGCGCAGGATATGGCGGCGGCCGTTTCCTCATCGGTGTGCATAGCGAAGGATGACGTTCTCGTGTCCTCTACCGGAATAATAGGGAAACCGCTCCCGGTAAAAAAGATAACTGACGCAATGCCGTCGCTCGTAAAGGGCCTCTCCAGGGCCGGCGGTTTAACGGCAGCCAAGGCGATAATGACGACCGACCTGGTTCCGAAGATGGCAGCGGTCTCGGTAAGGATAGGCGGCAGGACAGTCAGGATAGGCGGCATCGCGAAGGGTTCCGGCATGATATGCCCGAACATGGCTACGATGCTCTGTTTTATCACGACGGACGCGGATATCGAGCCTAGGGCGCTCAGGGCTTCGCTGAAGGACGCGGTAGAGTCGTCGTTCAACATGGTGACCGTCGACGGAGATATGAGCACGAACGATACCGTCCTTGTCCTCGCTAACGGCCTCGCGGGAAACCGGAGGATAAAATACGGCGGAAGCGACTATAAGGCATTTGGCGGCGCGATGAGCCACGTGATGTCATCCCTCGCAAAAGAGGTGGCGAAGGACGGCGAAGGCGCCTCGAAGTTCATTGAGATAAACGTGAAGGGGCTCAAGAGCGGTAAGGACGCCAGGAAGATGGCCATGGAGATCGCGAACTCGAGCCTTGTAAAGACCGCTATAGCGGGCGAGGACCCGAATATCGGCAGGATAGCGTCATCGGCCGGAGCGTCGGGAGTAAAGTTCGACGAATCGAAGATGGAGATATCGCTCAACGGTATAAAGATAGTCAGCGGCGGAAAGGCGAGGTTCGACCTGAGGCCAGAGGCAAAAAAGTCGATGAAGAGCAGGGATATAAAGATAACCGTGGACCTCAAGGCGGGCAAGGAATCTGCGACCGCCTGGACATGCGACCTTACGGAAGGTTATATAAAGATAAATGCAAGATATAATTAGGAAGGCGGACGTCCTCATAGAGGCCCTGCCTTACATAAGGAAATTCAGGGGCAAGACGGTCGTTATCAAGGCCGGCGGAAGCATGATGGAGGACAAGGACCTGATATCCGGGATATTCGAGGATATCATATTCATGAGCCTTGTGGGCATAAGGCCTGTAATCGTGCACGGCGGCGGACCGAAGATATCCGCGAGGATGAAGGAAGCCGGGCTCGCTCCGAAGTTCGTGGACGGTCTCAGGGTCACCGACTCCAGGACGATGAAGATAGTCGACGAGACGCTTGACAGGACCAACAGGGAGATAGCGGAGCATATCTGCTGCCTCGGAGGCAAGGCGAAAGCGCTATGCGGAAAGAGGGACGGCATAATTAAAGCGTCGAAACTCCTGCATAACGGCAAAGACATAGGTTTCGTAGGAAAGATAGTGTCCATAAACGTCAAGCCGGTCATCAAGGCGCTCGACGGAGGCTCAATACCGGTGATAACGCCGGTGGCAAAAGGAAGGGACGGGAAGGCGTATAACATAAACGCGGACCTGGCCGCGTGTGATATAGCTGCGGCGATAAAGGCGGAAAAGTTTGTCCTGATAACGGACACGAAAGGCATATTGAGGGACGAGGAGGATGAGAATACGCTGATACCGACGCTCAGGAGGAAGGAAGCGGAGGACCTCATAAAAAGGGGCGTTATAAGATCGGGAATGATACCGAAGGTCAGGGCTGTAATGCACGCATTGGCGAATGGCGTAAACAAGACGCACATAATAGACGGAAGGCTGAGCCATGCCATATTACTCGAAATATTTACCGATAAAGGAATAGGAACGGAGATAATAAGATGACGAATACGGAAGAGGTAATGAAGGCCTACTATGAATACGTGATGCCTACCTATGCGAGGGTGCCTGTGGTCCTCGTGAAAGGAAAAGGCGTGAACGCATACGATATCGAGGGAAAGGAGTTCCTTGATTTCTTCCCCGGTTGGGCGGTGTCGGGCATAGGCCATTGCCATCCCAAGGTCGTAAGGGCGATAAAGGAACAGGCCGGAAGGATGATACATGTATCGAATAACTTTTACAACGAGCTTCAGGGCAAGCTCGCGGCGAAGATAATCGAGCACTCTTTCCCGGGCAAGGTCTTCTTCTGCAACAGCGGCGCGGAGGCGAACGAGGCGGCGATCAAGCTCGCGAGGAAGGCGGGATATCAGTCGGGAAAATACGAGATAATAACGATGGAAGGGTCGTTCCACGGCAGGACGCTCGCGGCGATAACCGCAACAGCCCAGCCGAAATACCAGGAGGGTTTCGGGCCGCTGCCCGGCGGGTTCGTTTACGCGAAGTTCAACGATCTCGAATCGGTCTTATCGAAGATAACAGACAAAACTGCGGCTATTATGCTCGAGCCGATACAGGGCGAGGGCGGGATTAACGTCGGCTCCGAAGAGTTCATGACCGGTCTCAGGAAGGTATGCGACGAAAAGAAGATATTGCTCATATTCGATGAGGTACAGACGGGCATGGGAAGGACCGGCAAGATGTTCTGTTTCCAGCATTATGGGATCACCCCGGACATCATGACGCTCGCTAAGACGCTCGGAGGCGGGTTCCCGATAGGCGCTATGGTAGCGGGAAAGGATATCGCGGACATACTCCAGCCGGGAATGCACGCTTCGACGTTCGGCGGCGGACCGCTGGCATGTGCCGCGTCTCTCGCGACGTTCGATGCCATAGAGGAAGGAGGCCTTGTAGAAAAGGCGGTAAAGAGGGGAAGATACCTGCATAACAGGCTTTCCCTGCTGAAGAAGGATTTCCCGTTCGTCCATGTGGTAAGGGGCAAGGGCCTGATGCAGGCGGTAGAACTGAATATCGAAGGAAGGCAAATAGTCGATAAATGCGCGGAGATGGGTCTGCTGATAAATTGCACCCAGACGAAGGTCTTAAGGGTGATGCCCCCGCTTACGGTAAAGAACGCGGACATTGACAAGGCGGTAGGGATAATCGGACAGGCAATGAAAGGGATAGAAGTTGAAAGCTAAAGACCTTATAACGATAGACGGGCTTTCGAGGGATGATATCAGCGTGATATTCGGCCTAACGGCAAAATTGAAGGCCGGTGGCAAGTTCTCATCGGGAGAGCCGCTGAAGGGCAAGACACTGGGCCTCATATTCCAGAAGCCCTCCCTCAGGACAAAGGTCTCCTTCGTGGCAGCTATGGCGCAATTGGGCGGGACCGGGATATACCTTGCACCGGAAGAGATCAGGCTGGGCGAGAGGGAAGAGATTAAGGACGTTGCAAGGACGCTCTCGAGGTACCTCAACGGTATAGTAGCGAGGACATTCAGGCACGGCGATATCATCGAACTCGCAAAGTACTCGAGCATACCGGTCATAAACGGTCTTTCGGATTTCTCGCACCCGTGCCAGGCGCTTACGGACCTCTTCACCGTAAAGGAGAAGAAGGGCGGATTGAAGGGATTGAAGCTGGCGTATATAGGCGACGGGAATAACGTTTGCAATTCGCTGCTTTACATATGCGCAAAATTAGGCGTCAACATGGCCGTAGCCGCGCCGAAGGGTTACGGGCCGGATAAGAAGGTGGCTGAAAGCGCCGCTAGGACGGCAGCCGTTTCCGGAGGTAAAATTGAACTGACATCGGACCCGGAGAAGGCGGTCTCGGGCGCGGACGTGATATATACGGATGTATGGACGAGCATGGGCCAGGAGAAAGAGAAGGCGAAGAGGCTCAAGGCGTTCAGGGGTTTCCAGGTGAACGGGAAGCTCTGCTCTAAGGCTGACAGGGGCCATATAATAATGCATTGCCTTCCCGCGCACAGGGGCGAAGAGATAACTGAAGAATGCATGGAAGGGGGCCACTCGGTGGTCTTTGACCAGGCGGAGAACAGGCTTCACGTGGAAAAGGCCCTGTTGCTTTTACTTTTAAAATGAGGAGAACATGGACAAGAAAGTAGTATTGGCATATTCGGGCGGGCTCGATACGTCCGTCATAATCAAGTGGTTCGCTAAAAAGGGCTACGACGTGGTCGCTTATATGGCCGACGTGGGCCAGGGGTCCGATTTCGCAGCATACAAGAAAAGGGCGCTGGCTACGGGTGCGTCTAAGGTTGTGGTAGAGGACCTTAAGGACGAGTTCGTCAAAGATTTCGTCTTCAAGTCCCTGAAGGCGGGCGCCGTATATGAAGGCGGATACCTGCTGGCTACCGCGCTTTCGAGGCCGATAATAGCCAAAGGTCTGGTCGAGACCGCGCACAGGGAGAAGGCCGGCTATGTAGCGCACGGCTGCACCGGGAAAGGCAACGACCAGGTAAGGTTCGAAGTTACCGTCGGGTCGATAGACCCGAAACTGAAGATACTGGCGCCTGTCAGGGAGTGGGAGCTCAAGACAAGGGCCGAAGAGATAGATTATGCGAAGAAGAATAATATTCCCATTGATACAACAAAGAAGAAACCGTACTCGATTGATCTTAATCTATGGGGAATATCGATTGAGAGCGGGAAACTGGAAGATCCTTATTTTGAGCCT